>Ga0209210_1000511_pt1 | contig 40614 bp, 37 predicted proteins | sample RifGroA1_FD_183991 | JGI IMG/M metagenome (GOLD analysis project Ga0209210, IMG submission 183991) | Contaminated groundwater microbial communities from Rifle, Colorado, USA - Rifle Groundwater A1 (SPAdes) (version 2) | ecosystem: Environmental > Aquatic > Deep subsurface > Groundwater >...
TTGGCAGTATCGATTATTGCAGATGAACAAGTAGTGGTATCCGCGGTCGTTGATCCGACCATTACTCTTACTATTACCGGAGACCCGGTTGCTCTTGGCACTCTTTCCACCGCTTCTATTTCTACGGACACATTGACTGCCCGAACCGAGACCAATGCCGTAAACGGTTACAGCGCAACGCTGATATCGGACGGAACTTTAAGAAATGGAGGTAATACCATTAACGCAGTCGCTGACGGCGCGGTAACGATCGGGTCAGAAGAGTATGGAGTAGCCACGCAAGATGACGAAGCAGGCCTGGATATCAGCTACGATGCTGGCTGCGACGGCAATCCTTCAACCGGCATCAGCGCTGTCACGGCCCAGACATTCGGAGGAGAGTCAACAGGGCCCGTTGATGAAACAGTTACTCTTTGCTTCGCGGCTTCTATTGATTCCCAGACACTCGCGGCTACTTACCAGCACACATTGACATTGATTTCAACTGGACTTTTCTAGATAGAATCTAGAATCTAGAATCTAGAATCTAGAAAATAGAAAGTAGAAGGATAGAAAATAGGATTTAGGATATAGGATTTAGGGTTAAATAATGAAACGCAATAGCGCTATTGTATTAGTTTTTTCACTGCTGATTATCTTGTTGCCGCAGATAACGGCGGCTTTGACATTGACTCCGCCGCTTTTAGAAATTGGAGTGGAGCCGGGCCGGGAAATTACTTCTAAAATCAAGGTTTTTAACGAATCGGATTCAACAATCTCTCTCTATCCGTCAACCGCCAACTTTACCGCCAAAGACGAGATCGGTACGCCCTATTTTTTGTTTGACGAGGAAGAAGGATTGGCCTCATGGATTGAAATAACGCCGGGCCCCATAGTTTTACTGCCTGGAGAAAGACAGGATGTTGTTTTTAACGTAAAAGTGCCGGAAGATGCCGACCCCGGTGGTCATTACGCCGGTATTTTTTTTGGTTCAGCTCCTCCTGTTATTGATTCAGAAGCCGGCCAGGTAACCGTTGTTTCGAAATTAGGAGTATTGCTTCTTTTTAGGGTGTCTGGAGATGTTACCGTTAGAAACGCAATCCAAGAATTTCATATTTTAAACGACCAGAAAATTTTTACCCGGTTGCCGATTAATTTTTGGTATCGGTTGAGAAACAGCGGTAATTTGCACATCAGACCCGAAGGAGAAATTGAAATTAAAAACATTTTTGGGTTAAAAACCACTAAAAGCCCCCAAAAAGAACTTACCCGTCAGGAGGAAGAGCAGTATAAATATAAATTCGTCAATGCCAATCCGATTGAGGGTGCGGTTTTGCCCGATAGCGTAAGGAAGTTTGAAACGGCCTGGAAGAAAAGCGAGCCGTACGATATTGAAAATAGGAATTTCTTTCAGAATTTTATAAGCCAAGCTGTTGCCGAATATAAAAACTTTGCTTTCGGTAGGTATACCGCATCGTTGAAAATTTCCAACGTGCCAGAATCTCTTACGGTGGAGAAAATCTCTTTTTGGGTTTTTCCGTGGCATTTCTTATTGTTGTTGGTGATTGTATTGATTATTGCAATTCTTATTTTGGTTTTAATAATTTCAAGATATAACAGATGGATTATTAAAAGAGCTTTCCGAGCAAACCATGACGAGTCTATTAATTCAATTCAGATTTCACCGAAGAATCTACCAGTAGAACAGAATCATCCAGCCTCAACTAGCCAAGACAATCAGAGGTTAGAAAATGATACTTAAGGTCAAAGTGGAGGATGAAAAAACCGCGCCCAAAAATTATCCTTATTGCGATTGTTCTCTTCGCGCTATTTAGCGCTTTGTTTTATTATTCACTCCCTGTTAATGCTGGTACTTTAACCAATATTAAAGACAGATTAAACCGGCAGATAGAGAATTTAACTTCGGGCGTTGTTCATACTTTTGTTTTTACTACGGAGCTTCCGGTTTCCGGAGGAGCAGGCAATAATCAAGTTAGGATAGATCTGCCCGTGGCAGATGACGGTCTTTGGTGTAATACGGTTGGAACCCTGACAGCTACCGGTTGCGCAGAAGATGGCGCTTTGCCCTTGCCCGGGACACTGTCGGCGTCTTGTGCCCAGAGCAACGATATAATTACCGTTACCGGAGTTGATAATCTTTTGGCTGCTATTGCATATTGCGTTCAAATTGACGATACTGGCACAGGAAGCTTGGGGACTCCGATAGCCTCTACCACAGGATTAATTACCGTAACAACTAATAATGGATTGGCTGATGTCGATTCTAAGTTATTTGCCGTGGATATCGTAACAGACGATCAGATAACGGTAATAGCCCAAGTTGGTGCGCCGGGTGGTGGTGGCGGCGGAGGAGGAGGCGGGGCATCGCCTACAGAAGTTATATTTACCGGAAAGTCATATGCCAATCGCCCAGTTACGTTGTTAAAAAACGCTCAAGTTGTAGCTTCTGCGATGGCTGATATTGATGGCGACTTTGAGATTAAGCTAAGAGATATCGCCGCTGGTCAATATATTTTTTCTGTTTATGCAGAGGATCTAGATGGCCGAAAATCTCCATTATTATCTTTTTCGGTAATAATATATCTAAACATTACGACCTATATCGGAGGTATTTATATCGGACCAACAATAGATACCAATAAAATCGAGGTTGCCCAAGACGGCACCATTGATGTGTTTGGCTATACGATTCCTGGTGCGGATGCAATGCTTTTTATAAATAGCGGCGGTAAACAATTTTCAACATATTTACCCGTAGATAATGCCGGGAGATATTATTACAGCCTTAATGCGTCTGGCTTGAGCCTAGGGGACGCAAGTCTATTTGTAAAAGCTTATTATCAGAATATGGAACTTGGCAGCATGAGCAGATTAATAAGTTTTATTGTGGGGGTTTTGGGGTCTGAAGATATTTTCAGGAGAAGACCTGCATGTCCCGAAATCGGCGATTTTAATAGTGACTGTCAAGTCAACTTAATCGATCTATCTATCCTGATTTATTGGCTGGATAGGTTTAATCCGCCAACAACAGTTGACCTGAATCTTGACAGGAGGGTTGATCTGACAGATTTTAGTATTTTGACTTATTATTGGACCGGGTAGTATCACACGAAGCCACGCGAATATAAACACGAACCAACGCGAAAAATCACGAACGCGAGAACGCATGGATGCTAAATTACAAGAAAAGATTTTATACAAAGATTTAAGCTATATAATACAGGGGTGCTGTTTTGATATTAGAAAAGAATATGGCCCAGGGCAGAAAGAAGTTATATATGTTAATTTATTGAGAGAATATTTAGAGAATAGAGGTATTGTGGTTGAGAAAGAAAAATCCATAAAAATCTATTCTTTAAAAAGCGGTAAGACTGTTGGCACATACAAGCCCGATTTATTAATTGATGATAAAATTATCATGGAGATTAAATCAAGTTTGATTTCTACCAAAAGAGACGAAAAACAGCTTTATTATTATCTTCGGAACAGCAAATACGATCTTGGCTATTTAGTTAATTTCAGCACACCGCTCCTTTTTATTAAGAGAATCGTTTATAGTAATTATAAAAAACCATTTTTAAAATTACTTTCGTGTATTTTCGTGTTATTTTTCGCGTGGTTTAGCGTGATTGATGCGGCTACGCTTTTCTTTAAGCCAAGCAGTCAAGAAATCAAAACCGGAGATTATTTTCAGGTGGATTTGTATTTGAATCCAAGCAACGAAGACATTAATGCTGTTGAAGGAAAGATCGTTATTCCAGAGAACTTACTCGCGGTTTCAGAAGTTCTCGAGGGTGATTCAATTGTAAGTTTGTGGATGAAAAGACCAACGCTTGAAGATGGGAAAATTGTTTTTAGCGGGGTGATTCCTGGTGGATTCAAAGGGGCAATCGATCCTTTCAAAGAAGGCTACCAACCAGGCAAAATTTTAAGCCTGATCTTAAAAACGAAAATCGATGGACAGGGATTTATTAGTATTGAAAGCGCGAAGACTCTTTTGGATGATGGACAGGGGACGGAAACTAAATTATCAATCATCAATTACCAATTTTCAATAAGTCAAGAAGCGCCAACTGTTACCGGGTTATTACCAATTAAAGATCCTGATCCGCCAGAGTTATTTGAACCAACGCTGGCAAGAAGTCCTGATATCTTTGATAATCAATGGTTTTTAGTCTTTGTAGCCCAAGATAAAGGATCAGGAATAGCTCGTTACGAACTGCAAGAAACGGAAAATAAGCAACCAGAAGACGCTTGGATAAAAGCAGAAAGCCCTTATTTATTAAAAGATCAGCAGCTGAATAGCTACGTATATGTAAAGGCGGTTGATAAAGCTGGTAATGAAAGGGTAGCTGTTGTGTTTCCTCAAGACAATCCGCGAGACGCGATTTTTAGATATGACAATTATTATTTTAGAGTTATACTATTATTAGGCGTTGCAGCAATTTTGTTATTGTTAATTTTTCTATGGAGAAAGGGTTTTGCAAAAAAAATAACATCAAGAAGTGGCAAATGAAAAAAGATTTATTGGGAATAGTTTTTTTTGTCATCATTTCCTTTTTTGGAATAACAACTTCAGCAAAAGCAGCTACGTTATCCGCTAGCCCATCTGCTGGTACTTTTGAAGTGGGTAGTACTTTTGACGTTTCCGTTTTTCTGAACACAGAGGGAGAAACAATTAATGCCATTGAAATTTCTTTATCTTTCCCTGTTGATAAACTTCAGTTGGTTTCGCCATCTGCCGGGCAATCAATTATCGATATTTGGACAGCTCCACCGGATTTTGATAATCAAACTGGCCGAATCAATTTCCAAGGAGGTATTCCCGGAGGCATCAAAGCGGACAAGGGATTGGTAACAAAGCTTACTTTTCGAGCAAGGGCGGTAGGAAATGCGACAATCCGTTTTCTTGATAGCTCGAAAACCCTATTACATGACGGAAAGGGAACGGATGTTTTGAGAAACACAGTTAATGGTATATATTCTTTGGTTTTGCCTCCGCCAGCTGGCCCTATTGTTTCGTCTAGCACCCATCCAGATCCATCGGTGTGGTATACTAGCCCGAATGTTATTTTAAGGTGGACACCAGAATTGGAGTCAGTAGATGGTTATAGTTACGTTTTAAACGGAGATCCCACCGATCATCCTGACGAGATTGCCGAGGGTAATAAAGATTCTGTTTTGTACAACAACGTGTCTGACGGAATACATGTTTTTCACATCAAGACATTAAAAGATGGTAAATGGGGAGGGCTTAGTCATTTCACGATACAAATAGATGCTACTCCGCCAGCAGAATTTCCCATCGAGATAATTCCGTCTGACAGAACCGTTCGTAAACAGCCAGTTGTCCAATTTGCCACAACAGATAATTATTCTGGGTTAGACCATTACGAATTAAAAGTTATTCCATTACAGGGCTCGATGGAGGTTGGGGCTACTAACCAGCCACTATTCATTGAAGTCCAAAGTCCATATGTGCTGTTCGAATTAGATCTTGGTACATACGATGTCATTGTTAGAGCCTATGATAAGGCTGGAAATTACAGGGAGAGCGTGCGACACCTTGCCATTGTTAATTCGATACTTAAAGTTATTAGCGGGAGAGGAATAGAGATTAAGAATATGTTTGTTATTCCTTGGATATGGTTCTGGATATTCGGTGTCGTATTGATTTTATTTCTGGGTTTTCTCGGCTGGCGGATTCGGAATTGGCATTATTCTATTCACGCAAGACAATCACAAAAAGAACTGCCTGAATATATCCAGAAGCAGTTGGAAGAGCTGCAAGGCTACAGAAAGAAGTATGGCGCTAAAATACCTCTAATTTTAATTTTATTCTTGACCGGCTTATCGCTTTTATCGAGCCATGCCGTTTTTGCTAGTCTTGAGCCGCCAATTATTACTACCGTATCAAAAAATATTTCCAACGAAGAAATTTTCTACATAGAAGGGAAAACCACAACGCCACAAACAGAGATGGTTCTTTATCTTCAAAATATTCAAACCGGAGAGACGAGGAATTATAATTTCTCGTCAGATAACAAGGGTGATTGGTTTTACCGTCACGATGGATTTCTGCTAGCCGGAAAATATATTCTTTGGGCTCAATCAAAAATCGGCGACGAATTAAGTCCGCCAACACCCCAATCGCAGATCGCTGTTTATCCGATAGCTCTTCAGTTTGGCGCATCCCGACTTAGCTACACAACAATCTATTTGATTTCAATAATCGTATTATTGGCCATTCTTGCTGGTTTGGCGTGGTATATTGCTTTACACAGTCGTCAGGGTCGTAAAAAACACGCCTTATTCATGAAAGAAGTACGAGAAGCCGAGGAGTCAGTAAGGCGTGGATTTGCTGTTTTGCGACGCGATATTCAGGCGGAACTGGCGCTTATCAATAAAGCCAAGCTAACCAAACAATTATCCGAAGAAGAAGACAAAGTCTCAAATCAATTACTAAAAGATCTTGGGGAAATAGAGCGCTATATCGGAAAAGAAGTTTGGGACGTAGAGAAAATAGATTATTCCGAATAGAATTATTTCTTCGGGCCCAATCAAAAACTCCGCCAATATAAGCGGAGTTTCTTGTTCTCAGGTTTATTTTAAGAATTACCCCTCTAAAATCTCAATGTAGGTTCTTTTTACTCCAAAGTTTTTTGCTTCCCGATTAGATGGAAGCCAAATGTCGATATGATAATCTCCCTTTTTGCTGTTCATCCTGTCTTTTACGACAAATACTTTGTCGCCATATATCTCCGGTATTCTTACTAAAGTGCCGAAAGGTAAGTAGTTATTAGCTATAATACCGTCTCTGACAAGAGAACCAGAAGCTGTTATAAAAGGATCGTTATCGGTCTCCCATGGCGTGCTAGAATAAGCGGTAACAACCACCTTTAACTGGCCCTTTGTGCCGTTTCCCGGCTTAATTGGGCTTGTGACTGGATTCAGGGCAATATCTTGCGAGAAGAGTAGCTTGCCATCTAATTCGGCCCTAATTTCTTCAATTGACGGGCGATTAGGAGCAGTATTGCTGCCATTGTCCTTAGAGAATCCAAATAACGGTAGAAATCCGATAGAAACAGTAATAACGGTCATTATAGAGACAATTTTGCCCCAAACGGGGTTTTTATAGTGTGTATCCATTCTTCATTGCTTCCGCTACCTCAGGACAAGTCACTGAATAGGCCTGGTTTTTACGTTTAAACCTTTATTTCCTAGTCAACTTGTGCTGAGAGCGACCGAAGCATTTTAAAATCTCGCGCAAGCGAGATTTCCTTATGTTAGCTTATTTTAGAAACCCTGTCAAGGGCTAGGATGGGTTTCCTGTCTATAATCGCGCCACACCTAGAAAGACTGATTTAGCTTAAGTCGGTTGCTAGATTGCCTTATTTATCCTTTTTATCATCTTATCTACGTCTTTTTTGGATAGCCCATGGATTTTCATAGCGTCTTCTATGGTAGTGCAAGCCATGTTCGAGCATGATCTCAATTGAATTAGGATAAAGACGGGTAACCTCTCCAAGAATCATGTTTTTTGTGATTGTCTTCTTTGTTTTTCGCCTGGTAGACTTCATATAGATGTATTTATTAGTTTTAGAGCCTTTTTGAGCGCAATAAGCGATATTTCGGCGCATTTCATTCTTGTCGGGCTCAAATCCGTTCCTAATAGCTTAACCAAAGCATTGATTGATATATTTTCTACCTTACTAACAGATTTTTGCTTTATGTGATCGGTTAGCACAGATGCTGCTGCCTGACTGATCACGCAGCCGCTACCCCGAAATCTAGCATCGTTTATCTTGCCCTTGCTGATTTTTAAGGATATTTCTATAGAATCGCCACAGAATACGTTTTCTTCTTTGGCCTTAAAATCTGGCTTTAAGATAAGGCCGTAATTGTGAGGATGTTTGTAATGATCAAGAATAGATTCTTTGTAGGGATGTTTCATGTGGATTTAGCCCGCAATAAGCTTCTTAGCCTGAACTATCCTTATTTTTAACTCATCTACTTCTTGTTTGGTGTTGTAGATATAAAAACTTGCCCTAGCCGAATCTGTTATTCCTAAAAAATGATGTAGGGGTATAGCGCAATGATGTCCGGCTCGAATACAAATGTTATTATCGCCCAGGACTTGGGCTAGGTCATGAGAATGTACCCCTTTTATGTTAAAAGCGAATGTAGAGACTCTTTTTTTAGGGTTAGCTATGCCGTATATGGTGATACCTGGTATGGTATTTAGCTGCGCCAGAGCGTATTCGGTTAAATCTTCAAGGTATTTTCTGACTTTTTTCATAGAGATTCTGTTGAGATAATTTATAGCAGCTCCCAGGCCAATAACGCCAGCTACATTTTGGGTTCCAGCCTCAAATTTCCATGGCAAATCATTAAACGTTGCTTTTTGAGTGTCTACGTTTTTTATCATGTGGCCTCCGGTTATAAATGGTGGCATTGATTCGAGAATCTCTTGTCTTGCATAGAGTACGCCAGTTCCGCTCGGACCAAGCATTTTGTGACCAGAAAAAGCAAAAAAGTCGCAATCTATCGAGCGAACATTTATCTTTAGATGCGGTGCTGCCTGGGCGCCGTCTATCAATACTCTTACTTTTGGATTTTTATTTTTTATTTTCTGTATTATTGTCCGGACTGGATGTATATTACCAAGCACATTTGAAGCAAATGGTATTGCCACTAATTTGGTTTTTTTCGATATCAATTTTATTAAGGATGTTTGGTCAATTGCCCCCTCTTTGGTTACGGGAGAAACTAGAAATTGCGCTTTTTTTCTCTTTGCCAATTGTTGCCATGGAACAAAATTGCTATGGTGCTCCGATATGGTTGTTATTATATTATCTCCCTTTCGTAGATTCTGGTTTCCCCAGCTAAAAGCCACAAGATTAATAGCTTCTGTCGTGCCGCTCGTGAATATTATTTCAGAGTTGTTTTTCGCGTTGATAAAATTGGCAACGATTTTTCTTGTTTCCCCATATTTTTCAGTTGCTTTTTCGGCTATATGATATATTCCCCTATGGATATTTGAGTTATAGCTTTCGTAAAATTCTTTGACGGTATCGATAACGCTTTGCGGTTTTTGGCTGGTAGCAGCGTTGTCTAAGAAGATCAAAGGTTTGCCATTGAATTTTGTTTTTAGTATCGGAAAATCATTCTTTATATTTTTCATATTTTTATCCCGCTTAGCGGGACAAGGTTCTGCGAACGAAGTGAGCAGGTTCTTATATTTTTCATATTTTCATTCTATTTTCTATTTGCTAGTTTCTATTTTCTATTTCTAGAATCCTTTGATTTCCATATTCATTAACCTATTAAGCTCAACGGCGTATTCTAATGGTATTTCCTTGGTGATTGGTTCTAAGAATCCACTCACAATCATTTTGGTAGCTTCCTCTTCGGTAAGCCCGCGGGACATTAGATAAAAAAGCTGTTCTCGTCCTATCTTCCCAACGGTTGCTTCGTGGGTTGCCACGACGTCATTTTCGTCAATTTGAAAGCTGGGAAATGTTTCTGCCTTGGAATTATCGTCGAGCATTAAAGCATCGCATCTCATATGGGTTTTGGATTTTTTGGCATTCTTGGCCATTTTTGTTAAGGCTCGAAAAATTGATTTCCCACCGTTTTGAGAAATGGATTTAGAAATAATACTTGATGACGTATATGGGGCCAGATGTATTGCTTTTCCTCCTGCATCCTGGATTTGGTTTTTTGACGCCAAAGCAAATGACAATACTTCCAGCTTCGCTCCTTTTTCCTGCAGCACTCCGCTGGGATACTTCATCGTGACCTTGCTGCCGATATTCCCGTCCAACCAGCGCATTGAACCTTCTTCTTTGACAAAGGCCCTTTTGGTTACCAGATTATAAACATTATTTGACCAATTCTGAATGGTTGTATATTGCACCTTGGCGTTCTTTTTTACGTAAATTTCCACAACAGCCGAATGTAAAGAGTTTTTGGTGTAGAGGGGGGCGGAGCATGCTTCTAGATAATGGATATTACTACCTTCTTCTGCGACAATAAGGGTTCTTTCGAATTGACCCATGGATTGAGCGTTAATTCTAAAATAGGCCTGCAGTGGGATCTCAACGCTTACGTTTTTTGGTACGTAAATAAAACTTCCGCCAGACCACACAGCCGAATTAAGGGCAGCAAACTTGTTATCACCAGGCGGCACAATTTTGCCAAAATATTCTTTAAAAAGGTCTGGATATTTTTTCAGCGCGCCGTCTGTATCCATAAAAATGACTCCTTTTTTTTCCAGATCTTGTTTGAGCGAATGATAAATTACTTCCGAGTCGTATTGTGCGCCAATTCCGGCGAAGATTTTTTTTTCTGCTTCAGGAATACCCAGCTTGTCGAAAGTGTCTTTTATTCGCTTGGGTACGTTGTGCCAGTTATTGCTTTGTTTGTCAGCCGGCCTTACGAAATAATGAATATCTTTGAAATCAAGATTGGACAAATTAACGCCCCAAGTCGGCTTTTTTTTAGCCGAGAATATTTTGTAAGATTTTAGTCTGAATTTTCTCATCCAAGCTGGCTCGTTTTTCAGATAGGATATTTTTTCAACAATTTTTTCGGAAAGGCCTTTTGGCGTACGGTAAATAGATACATCCGGCATGCTAAATCCATAGCGATAATCTTCTTTATATGTTTTTATAGCCATATTTTTCGATGTGTCCAATTAGTTTTTTACCAGCGCTTTTAATAATTTCGCCTTGAGTCATGATGTGTACAAAGTCAGGTTTTAAAAATTGAGCAATTCTTGAATGGTGGGTTATAACCAAAAAAGATGCGTTAGACTCTCTTTTTAGACGAGATAGCGCCCTAGTGACATATCTTAAACTATCAATATCTAGGCCAGAATCTATTTCGTCCAGGATAATTAATTGCGGTTTTAGGATCAGCAATTGCAATACTTCCGATTTTCTTTTCTCGCCCCCAGAAAACCCCCAATTTAAAAATCTATCAACAAATTCTTTGTCCATGTCCAGCTTAGTTAAATTTGAAACCAAAGTTTCTCTAGTTGTAGCCGTATGGGCATCGATTTTTAATAGAGAAGTCTTGTTTAGGCTGGTTCTTAAAAATTCTAACAATTTTACGCCCTCAAACCCTACTGGTTGCTGAAATGCTAAAAAAATTCCCATTCTTGCTCTCTCGTCAGTGGTCTTCTTGTTTATGTTTTTATTTTTAAATCTAATCTCTCCCTGTTTGATGTTGAGATCTGGGTGTCCCATTATGGCAAGACCCAGAGTGCTTTTACCAGCACCATTTGGACCTAAAAGGAAATGAATTTCCCCCTTTTTTATCAGGAGGTTAATTTTTTTAATAATGGTTTTCTGGCCAGAACCAACTTCTAGATTTCTAATTTTAAGCATTGATTTAGTCAAAGTTTTAAGTCGTCATAAACTTTACAAGTTTTACATGGATAGTCCTTGTTGAATTGATAAAAAATCTCTCTTCCTATTTTTTTTGATATCAACAATCTTCTTTCTTTAAGAACTTTTAGATGGTGAGATATTGTTGGTTGGCCAATATTTAGATGTTTTTCTATGTCTTTAGCTCTCTTGGAATTTTTTTTCAAAAGACCAATTATTGCCAAACGGTTTTTTTCCGAAAGCGTTTTGAAACAATTATGACAAATTTTCATAATATTAATTATAAAACATATTGATATAGATCGATGTGTTCAATATATCAATGAGATATTTTTGTGTCAAACAAAGAGAAAAGGGCCTTCAAGGCCCTTTCCTTGCTCGCTACCAGCTTCTAATAAGATTTAGATTGAAGATGGTGTTGTCTCTTGGGTAGCGCCTATTGGTTCAACATCGCATACGCCACTTACACATGCCAGTTCTTTTGCTCCTGTGGTTTCATCGTCTTTTTCATAAGCGACGATTTGAGAGAAATCGATCTCGGGTAACTTGGCCGCAAGTTCTTTGTATTGCTCTTCAGTTATTTCCTCGTAGGGAGCGAGTTTGTAAACGTGATCCTCTTTTGGCAGAAAAGAAAGTCCTCCCAGAATATCCCAATTATCATATAACCAGTCAGCAGCTTTAATCCATTCATTTTCTCCTATATAGATAGTGATAGAAGGATTATGTTCTGTGTAGCTCTGTTTTACTTTTTTCCAGTACTCAAGCTGCTCTATGGCGTTGAGATCGTTTCTAAAGACAGCGCCCTTTGGTGATTTCACTGGGAACTCAAGTACGTAAGTCGAGGCAGAGGATTCGAGTTGGCCAACTTCTGGATAATAGGGGAATTTTTGTTCTTTTAGCATTTGAAATAAAGGGTCTGTGGCAGATATTCTTACGCGCCTAATGTAAAATGGTGAATACCTTGGATGCATACCGGAAGATGCGTCAACTAATTGAGATACCGTACCAGATGGTTTGACGCAAGTAATGCACATAGAAGGACTAATGCCGAATATTTTTGCGTATTTAGCATTAGTTTTAATCGCCATGTCTTTAAGTTTTTTCAATACTTCAGCATTCCGAACAATTTTGGAATCCCATTGGCCAGTAATTGATACGCCCAACAATCTTTCTGCCTCGCAGTTCTCTTTCCATTCTTTTGATAAGTATGGAAAATGAGTAAGAGTTGATTGATAGGTGCCCAATATGGTAGCAATTCTTACTTTTTTCAATAAGGACTCTTCGGTGTCGTCTACTCTGGCCACTACCTCCGTAAGATTACAAAACTGTTTTGACCTTAAAACGATCTCTCCGCATGGATTTGTTCCAGCCGTTGCCCAGTATTTTTTAAAGTTTTTCCATCTTCTTTCCGGTAATTGATATTTTAATCCTTCCCTGTTGAAAATGCCCCGTTCGCCAGTTCCGCCTTCTGCCAAAGCCAGCCATTCCTCCATAAATTCTTGGGCCGAAGGCTTAGATATATAAGCCGCTGAATTATTGGCTAGTTGACGCTGGGGATGTTTAATATAAAACTGGTCCGTCTTAGATAGCCTCATTGCGTCATCGTCTAGATCAGACAATGATATTAGGGCAGATCTTCTTACCCCTCCCATCACAACTACCTCCCCGATCTTACATATAACATCGTGAACATTAAGATTAGTGAGTCTTTTTCCTTGGCGAGATAGAATCGTTGTGCGGGCAAAATCAAGCAGATTTTTTAAAGGTTCTGGTCCCGAGCTCCTTCCTCCCATAGTCCTGAGGCGAGCGCCCGCTGGTCTTAATTTAGTATAATCAAATTTAATATCTTTGCCGCCAAACCAGGCTTTAAGACCAGTATAGAGCGCGTTTCCCCAGCCCTCTTTACTGTCCTCAACGATATAGGTTTTTGCCTTGCCTCCGTTTTGACGTTTAATCAGGGGTAGTTTTTGTACGGTTTGACTTTCTACTGAAAAACCAACTCCTGTTCCACACATAAGTAAGTACATTATTTCTGGAAAGTCGCGTAATTTTGTCGGGGCGATATAAGAACAGTTGTATGCGGAGACATTGGTGGTTCGTGCCGCTTTGCCGGCCGACCACAATAATCTCATTGATGGCATTGATTCTTGTTTTAAAATTGCCTGCGTGATTTCTTCGTATTCTTTTTCGGTCAACCCGTCTCTAAGATTCTCTTTCATAAAATTTACATAACGGTTGACGCTTTCAATCCACGTTTCTCTTCTTCCTTCTTCCTCTATCCATCTTGAGTAAGTTCGATAGTAAATAAATTCCGATACCGCATTTCTAAAATGTTTTTTCGATTCTGCTACTAGTTTTTTAACATATTCTGGTATTACCCTTTCTTTTTCCCTAATCAATGACCTCTCTTTCCTGTAAAGAATATATGCTTTTGCTGCTTTCGGAAAATCCATTAGGATCAATGATTCTTCCACTACGTCTTGAATCTCTTCAACCGCAGGAATGTGATCTTTGGGGTAACGCTTCGTTAATTCTTCTACAACTCTCTCTGAAATCCTAATATGATCCCGAGATAAATCTCCTTCTTTAACGGCTTGCATTGCTTTGTAGACAGCGTTTGTTATTCGGCTTTGGTCAAATGGTACTATTCGGCCATCTCTTTTTCTGATTTCTTTGATTTTGTATTTTACTGCCATGTGTTTGGTATAAGTTAAATAGTTATCAATCAATAAAAAGTTAATAATCCCTCCTTCAAATAAAAAAGCCGGCAATTTTTAGTCTGCACCAGCTTTTTGATAAAAATTTTGGTTGATTAATACAAAAATCATAGAATTAAAGAATTTAAAATCCCACTGTAGTGGGGTCAGGGTCTTTCCGATTGTCTTTTCAATGGTCTCAAGTCAATGATATCAATCGCCGAGATAGGGTGTCAAGCAACACGATCTGGAGAAAACTATCTTTGCTTGACCTATCTTGTCCTACCTGTTGTATTGGTGTAATAAATCAGCTCATCTTAACAATTTTAGTACCTTCCACCAATTTTCGACGTATTCTGCTCGACGGTTCTGGTATTTCAGGTAGTAAGCATGCTCCCAAACGTCTAGGCATATAATTGGTGTATGGTTTTTGAGATATGGTGATTCCTGATTCGGCAATGAATAAGTTTGTAAATTATTATTTTCATCTTTAGCCAACCAAGACCATCCAGATCCGAATTGAGAAATTGCATTTTCGCTAAATATTTTTTTAAAATCATCCAAAGAACCAAATCTTTTTTCGATTTCGTTGGTTAACGATTCATCAATTGTTTTTTTTGGCCCCATCATTTTCCAAAAAAAGGAATGGTTGAAATGACCACCGCCATGATTCTTAATCATAGTTTTGTCTTTTTCGTCAATCGTCAAAGTATCTAATCCCTTTATCAAATCTTCCAAACTTTTTTCTTGTAGTCCTGAATATTTTTCCAAAACAGTATTTAATTTATCGACATATGCTTGATGATGTTTTGTATGATGAATTTCCATCGTTGTTTTGTCGATGTATGGTTCCAAAGCGTCGTAAGAATAATCTAATTGCGGTAATTGATGTTTCATATTTTTAACTTTCTAGCTTAATAATTTTATAGGATCAAAAATTATTTTGTAAGTTGTGGTATTCTCTGGAGCGGGAGACGGGGATCGAACCCGCGATCTTCTCGTTGGCAACGAGACATTCTACCACTGAACTACTCCCGCTTAACTTTCTATTTTGTGCCGCGGGTCAGAATCGGACTGACGACTCTTGGTTCTTCAGACCAAAGCTCTACCACTGAGCTACCGCGGCTCAACCATGCCCTGATTTTACATCAGAGCTTCGATGGGCGAGCATTGCCTTAAGAAATTATTCCGCTCGTCCTTCCGAAGCTCGAATACAATGAATTACAGAGAGGAAAGCTACCGCAACATCGCAATAACCATCTTAGCAAAAGATTTCTTTCTTGAATAGATAATATTGCGGACTAGCATTGATTGTATTTGGGAATCGTTTATAATTAGATAAAAGGTCGATTTTTGTTAATTTAAGTAACAAAATCCCTAATACGATATGAAATATTGGAAAATATTAACCGTCGTAGTCATCCTACTCTTGCTAGTTGTTGCTTTTGATTATTATCAGCTCAAGACCGGCTCGCCGCAACAAGATTCTTCCAATCAAGACAATGTTGCAGGTGAGAAGGTTTTAGTAGAACCATCAGTGGCAACTGGCAATATTGATGATGCTGTTAATGCTTTATTGCGAGAAACCACGAATGAATTAATAATCTTTGAAGAAGAGAGCGAAGACGCTGTTTTAATAGAAGTTGATAGTCAGGCTATTAGTGATTTTAGTCAATCTTATGATGAATTCTAAAAGAGCGATTTCATTGTTGGTTATTCTGTTTTTGGCCGCCAACTTGTTTTTGCCGTTTATTTCAAGTGCCAAGGCAGAGGGCGATGATTCAGTAACTGATAATAGACAGAAGAATAACAGCTTCTGCGCTAAAACAATAGAGGTGTTTTCGATGATTGACCAGAAGATAATAGATAGAATGAGTGTGCTTGAGAAAAAGAGAACAGATAGAACAACCCGGCTCGAGGAAAGGAGGTTGGAAAGAGAAGATAGATTAGAAAAAAATAGAGATCGATGGCAAGAGAATTTACAGGAGAGATTCAAAAAGTTAGAAGAAAAAGCCAAAGATGATACTCAAAGACAGGCAATAATAGCTTTTCAAAAAGCCGTTAGCGACGCTGTAAGAATTCGTCAAGCTGCTTTCGATGTTGCGCTAGAAGAATTTAGAACTGGCCTAAAGCAAATCATTGCCAGTAGGAAATCATCAGTCGATTCTGCGATAGAGGTATTTAGGGCGTCTGTTCGCACCGCCATAGAAAAAGCCAAGGCGGATTGTGCGGCGGGTGTTGATTCGTCGACCGTGCGTAGTGCTTTGAAGCAGGCTATTCAGTCGGCCCGATATACGTATAGCCAGGCAAGAAAGGCAGTACAGACAGACAAGGAAGCTCTCAATGGTCTTATAGAAGAAAGAAAGAAAGATATTAGAGCGGCAAAAGATGCATTCAAAGCGTCATTAGAAAAGGCTAAAGCAGATCTTAAGGCCGTATTACAGCCAGAGCCAGAGGAAGAATCAGAAGATTAGTATTGGATAGTGTGTAAGAAAGGAAGGGGGCGCTGACATGGTCAGCGCTTCACTTTTGCGATTTTATAATAGTATATAGTCGTAATACTAATTAAGACTTATTGTTGTATGATGAAAATTTCAACACCAGCAGGTATTTTGGTTTTAGTTTTCGCGCTTTTTGTCGCAGTGTTATTGATTAGCGTTGTTTAATATTTTTGTTGCGTTGTTTCTTCGAATAAGCGAAACGCGCCTTTGGGCGCGTTTTTGAATTGTGAGCGGTAAAGGATTCGAACCCTTGGCCTTCTCGGTGTAAGCGAGTCGCTCTAGCCAACTGAGCTAAGGGTGCAAATATGGTGGGCGGGTGAATAAACGAGACGCTCTAACCGACTGAGCTAACCGCTCTGATTATTTCTTGTAGCTAATGAGCCGTCTAAAGTGCGGCCGAGAGGAGTTGAACCTCCACCCCATTGCTGGGACTACCACCTCAAGGTAGCGTGTATGCCAAGTTTCACCACGGCCGCATGAATTTGCATAAGGCAGATACGTCCCCCCTTTTTAAGCGGTAATTGCTCCTTCTTGTACTGATTCTTCTGGAGTGTTTTTTTGTTGATTTGTTTCTGGGTTATCTTCTTCTGATGTGGTTGTTTTGATTTCGGCTTGCGCTTCAATATCGTGCGCCACGAATTCTTTTCTCTTAAGCCTCGATTTTCTACCCTTAGCCTCTCTAATATAAAAGAGCTTTGCTCTTCTTACTTTGCCTCTACTAATAATTTCTATTTTCTCAACAACAGGTGAGTGTATAGGAAAGATTTTTTCTACTCCAATTCCACCAGTTACTTTTCGTACCGTAATGGTTGCCGTGATGCCTCTTCCGTGTTTCCTAGCTATTACTAGTCCTTCAAAGATCTGCATTCTTCCGGCATCTTTTTTTTCTCCAGCAGAAGATATTCGTTCATGAATTTTTACGGTATCTCCTGGTCGAACATCCAACATTTCATTTTTTAACTGCGACTTATTAAATTCTCTGATTTTCATGGTTATTTTTTTCAATATTTGTTAATACTATTGTTAATTCTTCTGGAAGCTTAGCCTCAAAGTCCATATCTTTATTATTTACCCTGATCTTTAGATAGTTTGAATGTAGAAATTGCCGTTTAAGTCCTTCTGGATTTTTTTGATTTTTAAAACCATACACTTTATCCCCGGCAACAGGGTGGTTTATATATGCCATGTGTGCTCTTATTTGGTGTTTCCTGCCTGTGATTGGCACAACTTCTATAAGATCATAATCCGAGAACCGCTTTAGTAATCTGTATTGGGTTTTTGCTTCTCGTTTTCCTTTGTCGTTTGGCGTTTGCGATATATATATTTTTTGCCTTAACCTATTTTTTGGAGCACGTCCTATAAAAGTTTCAATTGTGCCTAGCTTGTCTTTTAAATGGCCTATGATTAGGGCAATATATTTTTTCTTGACTTTCCTTTCTTTGAATTGTTTTTGCAAATCAGATAATGTTGATTCGTTTTTAGCTATTAACAAGACACCAGAAGTATCTTTGTCTAGCCTATGAACTCTTAATGGGAAATCGTCAGAATTGATGCCGGCAGGTTTGTTAATAACGAGAATATCGTTATCTTCAAAAATTTTCTCAAAGGACATTGTTTTTATCTAAACTTTTCCTTGTGGGCTCGTGCAGGCTCGAACTGCAGACCTTCCCGCTCTTTTTTCTGTGGACGATACAGGGCTTGAACCTGTGACCTCTTCCGTGTCGAGGAAGCGCTCTGCCACTGAGCTAATCGTCCAGAGAAAGAGCGGGACGCTCTCTGCTTGCCAGCAGGCAGGTACCAACTGAGCTACGAGCCCATGGTCGGCGAGTTTACGGTAATTTAAAAACAATCCAATATCTTAACAGATTGATTTTTTAAATCAAGTCAATTGGTTTTGTGCGTAAACCCGATCAATGGTTATTGTTTCGAGGAGTGCTCTCTACAAGCGCAATTACAAGCAGCACAGGAACACGTGCATTCGCACGGAGCACCTATCTTATCGTGTTCTTCGCAGCCGCAGTCACAGGAAACGCAACAACCTTCTTGTCTATTTTCTTCCATATTTCAAAATATTGAACAAAACGACCTTTCATTGATTGTGTGTTTTGGTGTGCGCGAATGGGATCCCTGCCATGGGTGGGCAAAGAACCACCGACATTTATTTTATATTTCTCCTTAAGAATTTTGATGGGCATGGATGGGATCGAACCATCGACCCTGCGCTTATAAGACGCATGCTCTAACCACTGAGCTACATGCCCTTTTTCTGGCTACCTTTTTGCCTTACCAGTAATTTTTATGAGAAGATTAGTTTTTACCTTTTTTCCTATTATTTGTTCAAACTCTTCCTTCTCTATAATTTCTTTCTGAATTAAGGTTAAAGCTATTTTTTCTAATAATTTCGTATTCTTTTTTAATAATTCCTTTGTTTTTTCTTCACAGCTTTTTATAATCGCTGAAACTTCCTTATCTATTTTACTTGCGATTTGTTCAGAGTAATTTCTTATTTCAGATGAGGACGATGGCAAAAACATTAATTCGTCTCTTTCGCCAAAGGTAATAGGGCCAAATGACGACATGCCGTATTCTTTTACCATCCTTCTTGCCAGCTCAGAGGCTCTTTCCAGGTCGTTATGGGCTCCCGTGGTGATTTCCCCGAATTTTAAATACTCTGCGCAGTATCCGCCAAGAGACACCGATATTTCAGCTAGAAATTCTGATTTACTCCTGAATTTTTTTTCTTCGGCAGGCGCTTTCAATGTGTATCCACCAGCCATGCCTCGCGATATTATCGATACCTTTCTGACCGGTTCTGATTCTGGCAGTAACGCGGTGATTAAGGCGTGGCCGCCTTCATGGAAAGCCGCAATCTCTTTTTCTTTTTTTGACAGGATATGCGATCTTCTCTCCGGTCCCAATAAAACCTTTTCAATGGATTCCAATAATTCTTCTTGTCCGACTTGATTTTTATTCTTTCTGGCGGTTAAAATAGCTGCTTCATTCATGACATTAGCCAAATCAGCTCCTGAGAAACCGGGCGTTCTTTCGGCTACTTCTCTTAGTTTTGTATTTGATGATAAGGGTTTTCCTATAGAATGGATTTTCAAGATTTCTTCCCTTTCTTCAATATCCGGAAGGTCTAGAACAACTTTTCTGTCAAATCTGCCGGGTCTTAAAAGAGCCGAATCCAAAACGTCGGGCCTGTTTGTTGCCGCAAGAACAATTATTTTATCGTTTGACTCAAAGCCATCCATCTCGGTTAATAGCTGGTTTAAGGTTTGCTCTCTTTCTTCGTGTCCTCCAGTGATGGCTGGTCCTCTGCTCCTACCGATAGCGTCCAACTCGTCTATAAAAATTAGACAGGGCTGATGCTTTTTCGCCTCTTGAAAGAGCGATCTTACTCGGCCAGACCCTACTCCTACGAATAATTCAACGAACGAAGAGCCAGCTACTGAAAAGAAGGGAACATTGCTTTGGCCGGCAACTGCTCTGGCTAATAAGGTTTTTCCGCAACCAGCTGGTCCAACCAACAATACGCCTTTTGGAATTTTAGCGCCAATTTTTAGGTATTTTTGAGGATTTTTTAGGAAATCAACTATTTCTTCGAGTTCTAGCTTCGCTTCTTTTAAACCAGCAACATCTTTAAATGTTATTTTTTCTTTAGGATGCCCTTCGGCTCCAAATAGCCTAGCCTTGGCTTTTGTGAAATCAAATGCCTGCATTGCTCCGGTTCTGGCTTGTCTAAAAAGCATCCAAAAGAAGACCCCAATAATGATAAGCGGAAGAATTGTAAATAATAACGGAGCAAGCCATCCCCAGACTCCGCCAGAATCTTCTTTGGTTTCCAATTCAATATTGTTTAGTTTTTCCTTGTTTACTCCGTAATTAATCAATGATTGAGAAAGAGCAGCTTCCGTTTCTTTTCTGGACTTAGCCATTGTATCGTCTTGAAAAACGATCTCTAGGTTGTTTCCTTGGACTGTGATTTTTTTCACATTTCCATTGTTGATTTCAGATACTAATTGCGTAAAAGATAGTTCCTTTTTATCCTCTAGAGGTCCTGCCACTAATGCAAAAAGACCGGATATGACGATAAATATTAAAATGACCAACAAGAAATTTTTTAGCAAATTTTTCATTTTGTTTTACTTAATTCTTTACGGGATTACTATAACAAAAAACCCATTGATTATCAACGAGTTTTGGTTATGGACTTTTTCTGGATTTTAATTTCCTATTTTTCCGCGATTAGCTTAAGACTCATTTTGTGTTCGGCTGGAGAGATGGATATGATCTCAAAATCATACTCTTTATCTATTTCTAGTTTTTCTTGCATTGCAGATTGCGTGCCAAATTCAGATATATGAATCAGTCCTTGTATGTTCGGAGTGTCTTTAGATGTGAGTTGAACAAAAGCTCCAAAAGGGTTCAATTTTGTTACTTTTCCCTTAGCGATGTCGCCCTTTTTGTATTTTTCATCAATACCTTCCCAAGGGTCTTTTTTGAGAGCCTTTAGAGATAGCGAGACTTTACCGCCCGATATATCAATAATTTTTGCTTTTACTTTTTCACCGACTTTTACAATATCTGCTGGGTTCTCTATGAGTTGCCAATCGAGTTCTGATATGTGAATTAGTCCCTCCATGAATTCTTCTCCGGGCTCCTTGCTGAATCTTATGAAGGCGCCGAACTCCAAAACCGCAGTTATTTCACCTTCAATAATATCTCCGACTTTATAGCTTTCTAACATTTCCTGGATCTTGGGATTTCCATTGGCTTTTTCAGAGAGAATTAATTTCTCGTCTCTTTCTGACACGTCAAAAATCTTAACTTCTAATTCTTGGCCGATGAATTTCTGCAATTCTTTTAAGATTTTCATTGAATCTCCGCCTTCAACGCGCGGATAGTGCTCGGTTGATAATTGAGAAACCGGAAGAAAGGCAGGAATTCCGGAAACTTCCGCTAGTAAACCTCCTTTGTTGGCTTTTTGTATTTCTACTTTTAAAGTTTCCCCCTTTTCCTTTTTCTGTTTTAGTTGTTCCCATGCTAATTCTCTGCCTGCTTCAAAAATAGAGAGCTCAACATAACCCTCATCATTTTCAACATCAACGATTTTTGCGGGAATAGTATCGCCAATTTTCAGATCTTTTAAAGTGTCTTTGGCTACTTGATATTCTCTGCCATAAATAATGCCCGTTTTAAAATTTCCCAAATCCAAGAAAATTGCTGATTTTCCTTTTTCAACCACTCGACCCTCTATAATGTCTCCAGTCCTCGGCAATTTCAAAAAATTATCTTTTTGTATTGTTTCCTCCATGATGGTTATTTTACATATTTTTAATTTTTAATCAAGCCCAGTAGTGGTCCCGCTTTCTACCGGATAAAAAATAGTCGTTAAAATATCTTCATTGGGTCAAACACAGTCTTTTCAGTGAGAACTGTTTAAATATTAGAAGGTGGGACTACTACTGGGCAAGTCCGGTTTCCGCAATAATTGCGTTTTTGGTATGCATTGATATAATTTTCAAAACGATGTTTCTTAAAAAACCAAACAGATTTTTTGTTTTGATTTTATTTTTTATTTTGATTGGGTTTGGTTATCTTCAAACCGTAAATCTTTTGGATCCGGATTTTGGGTGGCACATAAAAACTGGCGAGCTAATTCTAGAGAGAGGGGTGCCAAGAATAGACTGGTATTCTTATACGATGCCCGATTTTCCCTGGATTGACCACGAATGGTTGACGGATATTCTCATCTATAAACTTCACTCCTTTTTTGGTTATCAAGTTCTTTTATTATTGTTTTTAGTAATGGCTGCGTTTGCCTTCACAATCTTCATCAGAATAGAGAATTTTTATATTTATCTAGTTCCTGTCTTGTTCGGTTTTTTGTCTATTTTGGCGTATTTAGGGTTACGGCCCCAAATCGTCACAATGCTTTTTGTTGCAGTATTATGGAAAGTTCTACTTGATTTTTTGGATAAATACGACAAAGGCTTCCATTTATTCTATTTAATTCCATTATTATTTTTAATCTGGGTTAATCTGCATGGTGGTTTTGCCGCCGGCATTTTTATTTTGGGACTAGTATTGCTTCTAGAGATTATTAAAAAAACTAATTTCTTTGTCAAAGTGATCTGTCTTAAAATTTTTGACGGCCAATACTATACGAAGCTTTCAATAAGAAAAATTATTATTATTTTCTGGGTTTTATTCGTTTCTTTACTTGCGACAGTTATTAATCCCTACGGAGTCAGGATTTACGAGGAGGTTTTCAGAAGTGCTGGTGATAATTTTTTAAGATTCCACATAGCCGAATGGTTACCATTGCTGTTTTCTGATATTTCATCTTTTGCAATTTTTTACCTTTCTTTATTTATTGGATTATTCTTTGTTCTAAGAAAGAAAATAGAAATCAGTAGATGTGTCGTTGTTTTGTTGTTTTTGGCACTCAGCCTAATTAGTCAACGTCATCTATCCATCCTCGCCGTTTTAAGCGTACCAGTGCTATCTCAGATAATAATGTTTTTTAACGAAAAGATAAGCCAAGAAAGGATCGGGTCATTTTTTTCTGGGTTGGGAAAAGCAGCAATTATATTTTTTATTTTTGCGTTATTCTTCTCCGGATTTCATCAGAATATTTACAAGCTGTTTAGTGGCAAAAATCAGATAGATTATCCCGAGCAAGCCGTTTCTTTCTTAAAAACGTTACCACTTTCCAAAAATTTGTTTAATGAATATGGTTGGGGTGGGTATTTGATATGGAAACTACCAGAAAGGAGGTTATTTATTGATGGCAGAATGCCTAGCTGGAGACAGCATGGGAATTTCGTTTTTGGGGATTATATTAAAATTGGTAGAGCCGAAGAGGGCTTTAGTGATTTATTAAGTAGATACAATATAGAACTTATCTTATTACGAGTAGCGAGCAAAGATAGCGGATTCAAGAAGGAAACAACCATAAAGAATTGGTTTGCGAAGATCGTGGGTTATCGTCCTGCCAGGGGTTTGTATGGTGAATTAATTGATTCTGGTTGGAAAGTAATCTATAAAGACGGTGTCGCAATAATTCTGGAAAGATAACATGCCAAAACTAAGTCATCAAGAATGGAAGTTTATAGTGTGGATTTGGTTAGTTGTTATTTTTTTATCTTTTTTGCCTGTTATTATCGGAATTATTCGTACGCCAGCAGACAGTATATTCTTAGGTAAACAATCATTAAATGGGTCAGACCTACAGGTTTACTATTCCAATATTGAACAGATAAGAGATAACCATTTTTTACTCAAAAACCTTTTTACGTCGGAGCCTCATACAAGATTTATTTTTGATCCTGTTTGGCTTGCTATTGGATTATTAGCTAAAATATTCCAACTATCTGGATTTTGGGCGTTTCAAGTGGGTAGATTTTTGACGATTCCCTTTCTCCTACTATCTTGTTATTGGTTGGTGGCCATATTTTTTAGAGATGAGCTAAAAAGAAAGGTGGCATTTATCTTTCTAATTTTTGCTTCGGGTTTTGGTGGTTTTTATTTACAGGGCATAGCTAACAATGCTGGCGAATTAAATTTTTCAGTTGATAGTCATGGAACAGCAATGTTACCTATAGATGTTTGGATTCCGGAGGCTTTTACTTTTTTAAGCATATATAATTCTCCGCACTTTATAGTTTCCTTGATTTTTATTGTTTTGATATTATCATACTCTATTTTGGCATTCGAAAAATATAGACTGGTTTATAGTGTGCTTGCTGGTATATTTACTTTTTTTCTATTTTTTTTTCATCCCTATCACGTACCGACGGTCTTGGCCGTAATCGGCGTTTTTATCCTTGTCTATACGATTAAAGAAAGAAGGATTTTTGTAGATTATTTAAAGCACTTTTTTGTTTTGTTAATTTTTGCTGCACCCCCAATACTTTATCATTGGTGGGTGTTACAAAATTTCTGGGTTAGAAAACAACATTTTTTACAAAATATTACTTTACTTCCTATACCCGGTATGATTCTAATTGGTTATGGTCTTTTAGCGCCTCTTGCGCTAATTGGTATTTTGAGTATTTTACGCAATAAGGAGCATGATATCAAAAAAGTTTTTATGGTGTCATGGTTTTTTACACACGCCACATTGATTTTTCTACCATTTTCTTTTCAAAGAAGATTATTAGAAGGATTACAATTAATCATCGCGATACTGGCCGTAACGGGCCTTTTTTACCTAAAAGATATTTTATTAACAACAAGAACACGAGAGAATCACATCGTAGTTTTTTCTGGTTCGCCATTTTGGGTAATACTTTTTATTGTTTTATTCTCGTTTTCTTGGCTACAGGTTCTTGTGGGAGATATTGGTCTGTATTTTAATGAACACCGGAACGTATACATTAGTCAGGGAAAGGTACTCGCTATGCAATGGATAAGAGAGAATACCAAAGAAGAAGATATTGTTATTTCCTCTGTTGAGTCTGGCAATTTGATTCCAGCAATTTCCGTTAGGCAGGTTTACTTAGGTCATAGTCACCAAACAGCATTATCCGAAGACAAGCTTTTTGAAGTAAAAAATTTCTTTCTAAGTCATGATGACAAAACAAGAATTGATTTTTTGTCACGGCAAGGCATTGATTATTTATTTTTTGGTCAAGAAGAAAAAGCGGCGAGCTCGTTTAATCCTGCGGAGAAAAATTACTTCATAGAAGTTTTCAAAAACGATCAAGTTTCAATATATAAAGTTGAAATTTAGGGTTGTTCGAGGTGTAAAATTATGGTAATCTGAAAAATAATCGATATGCAGATTATTTGGAAAGGACAATCTTGTTTTCAAGTGATTGCGCAAAATGGAAAAAATGGCCAGGTTTTTTTGGTTATAGATCCGTTTAATGAGCAGTTAGGGTTAAAGGTTCCGAAATTGGAAGCCGATGTGCTTTTGGTGACTCATTCCCATTATGATCACAACAATAAAGAGGCAGTATTTTCTCCACAATCCGGACAAACGCCTTTTTTTATAGATGGACCTGGCGAATACGACGTTAAAGGAGTTTTTATTCAAGGCATTCATTCTTGGCATGACGAGAAAGAAGGGAAAGAAAGAGGGGAGAATACTATTTACACGATAGACATTGAGGATTTAAAGTTATGCCATTTGGGAGATTTGGGCCAGAAAGAATTGTCAGAAAGCCAGATTGATACAATTGGAAATGTTGATGTTCTGATGATACCTGTTGGGGGAACTTATACTATTGATGCCAAAACGGCTTCAAATATTATTTCCCAGATCGAGCCAAAAGTAGTAATACCAACGCATTATCATTTGCCAAAGTTAAAAGTGAAGCTTGATGGAGTAGAAAGTTTTTTGAAAGTAATGGGGGTTAAAGAGGCCGAGATTTTAAATAAACTCTCTATTAAATCCAAGGATTTATCGTTAGATGGGAGAAGAATAGTTGTTTTAAAGCCGTAACTTGTATAATAAATTACGCGGTTAAATAAATAATTTAAAACGCCAGTGAATTTTAATAAATTTATTGAAAAACTGCGAAGTTTACCGGAAGGAAATAGAAAAGTTATCCTTTGGGCGATAGTTATTATTTTGGGTCTAATCTTTTTGGTATTTTGGCTTAATGGTGTAAGGGAAAGATTTAAAAATTTCGAATCAGGAGGTTTTTTAAATAATATAGGTGTGCCTAAGTTGCAAGAAGAAATAGGATCTTTTCCTAAGATAGAGTTTCCAGAGATTACAGTTCCAGAGTTAACAGAGGAAGAGCTAAAAAAGTTAAATGATGCAATAGGAGATACAGGAAACACGGAAAACGGCACAGAAAATATAATTCAATAAGAATATAAAGGATAAATTTAAATCTTGATTAGTAAAAATGAAAAATAAGAAGTTATTAAAAAGCAATGCCGCCACCGGAGACGAGCCTCGCCAAGGACGGGAAGTTGGATATGTAAAACAGCGCGACATCGTGGAGGAAATGACGGAGTCATATATTGACTACGCTGTTTCGGTTATTATTGCTCGTGCCTTGCCAGACATTAGAGACGGACTAAAACCTGTCCACCGCCGCATTTTATATGCAATGTTTGAGGACGGATTAACTGCCGGCGCTAAATTCCGAAAATCAGCAACCGTTGTTGGTTCTTGCCTTGGGCGTTATCATCCTCATGGAGATCAGGCGGTTTACGACGCCGCAATTAGAATGGCCCAAGATTTTACCTTGCGTTATCCATTGATTCATGGACAAGGAAATATCGGTTCCATAGATGATCCTTCTGAATACGCCGCAATGAGGTATAGCGAAATGAAGCTGTCAAAGATCGGAGAGGAAATGCTAAGAGATATTAGCAAAAATACAGTTGATTTTATGGACAACTACGACAGTACAAGAGTTGAGCCAAAAGTTTTGCCATCGCCGCTGCCCCAGCTACTACTAAATGGCGCATGGGGTATTGCCGTTGGTATGGCAACCGTTATTCCGCCGCATAACCTTTCAGAAGTCGTAGATGCTCTTATTTTTTGCATAGATAATCCAAAGGTTACGACCGAGGACCTGTTTAAAATAATTAAGGGGCCCGATTTTCCAACGGGTGGTATTATTTATGACCAAAAAGCAATAATTGAAGCTTATTCTCAAGGGAAAGGCCCGATATTAACCAGAGGCAAGGCTGAAATTGTTGAATCGCAGAAAGGTGGTAAGTCTCAAATTGTGATTACGGAAATTCCATTCCAAACACAAAAGTCTGCCCTATTAGAACAATTTGCTTCTCTTGTTCAAGATAAAAAAATTGAAGGAATAAAAGACATCAGAGACGAATCAGATAGAGAGGGCTTAAGAATAGTAATCGATCTAAAGTCGGAAGCTTTACCGCAAAAAGTCTTGAATTTTCTTTATAAATTTACAGACTTACAAAAAACTTTTCATTTAAATCTTATAGCGCTAGTTGATGGTATTCAGCCAAAAGTTCTTTCTTTGGCTGATCTATTGAACCATTTTCTTGAACACAGAAAAGAAGTAGTTACAAGACGAACAAAGTACGAGCTAGAGAAAGCAAAAGAGAGGGCTCATATATTGGAGGGTTTGCATAAGTGCTTGGCTAACATAGATGCTGTTATTAAGATAATCAAAAATTCAGCTAGTAGACAGGACGCAGAGAAGAACCTTATTAAAAAATTCAAACTAACTTCTATTCAGGCAAATGCGATTTTGGAAACAAAACTATCAGCTTTAGCAAAACTGGAAAGACAAAAAATAGAAGACGAGTTAAAGCAGATCAAGGCCAAAATTAAAGAACTAACAGAGGTACTTAATAGTCCAAAGCTGGTTAAGGGTGTTATCAAGAAGGAGTTGAAGGAAATGAAAGAAAATTTTGGAGACGAAAGAAGAACCAAGGTGGTTTTACAAAAACTAGGCGAGATAGCAGAAACAGATATTATTCCACAAGAAGAAACCATTATTACGCTGACACAGGGGGGATATATCAAGAGGATTGATCCAAAGACTTATAAAATGCAAAAGAGGGGCGGTAAGGGAATGTTGGGCATGAAAACGTTGCAGGACGATACGGTAGCTCATTTCTTATCAGCTAAAACTCACGATTCTTTAATGTTTTTTACTGATTCCGGCAAGGTGTTTAGAACCTTGGCTTACGAAATTCCAGAAGGTAGTAGAGTTGCAAGGGGTAGGGGGTTGTTGAATTTTCTAGAAATATCCCCGCAGGATAAAATTTTAACTCTTATTCCGGTTGCTAAGGAAGATTATGATTCTGGGGATAAAAATCTGGTGATGGTTACCCGCGACGGCGTTATCAAAAAAACTATTTTGTCTGAATTCGAGAATGTCAGGAAGTCAGGCTTAATAGCTATTACGTTAAAAAAGGGCGATGCTTTGCAAAAAGTTTGCAAGAGCTCTGATCGAGACGAGATTATTTTAGTTACCAAAAAGGGGCAGTCAATTAGATTTGCGGAAAAAACAATAAGAAATATGGGAAGACCCGCGGCCGGCATTAAGGGTATGCGTCTGAAAAAAGGCGATGGTATTGTTGAGATGGAAGTAATTAGTACTTTAAAGGGTGATGAACATCAGAAAGAGAAGAATTACCTATTGATTGTTGCGGAGAACGGCTTTGGTAAAAGAACAGATCTTAAGGAGTATAGAGCGCAAGGAAGAGGGGGAAGTGGTATTAAAGCAATTAACGTTACCCCTAAAACCGGCGACATAGTTGCCGCTAAAATTCTATCCGGACAAGAAGATGAGCTTATAGTTATTTCGCAAAAAGGACAAGTTATTAAAACCAAAATTTCTTCTATTTCTAAACTATCTCGTTCTGCTCAAGGAGTAAGGATAATGAAGCTAGATTCCGGAGACAAGGTGGTTTCAGTAACTTGCCTATAGCTTAAAACGCTGTTTCTTTTGTATAATATTTTTATGGATACCTTCTTGAATCCCAACCAAGTTTTAGATCAACTAGATTTGTTGCCAAATATGATTGCCGCTGATTTTGGCTCGGGTTCTGGCGGGTGGGCAATTCCCTTGGCGAAAAGACTAAAAAGCGGTAAGGTTTTTGCTATAGATATTCTAGAAGAGCCTTTATCCGCCTTGAAAAGTAAGGCGAAGTTGGAAAAAGTTTGGAATATTCAGACCATCTGCGCTAATGTGGAAAATTTGAGATCGGCAAGATTAGGTGAGGGTAGTCTCGATTTTATATTAATAACTAACCTTCTGTTCCAGTCAGACAAGAAAGAGGTTATTTTGAAAGAGGCTTATAATCTTTTAAAGCGGGGAGGTAAGGTTTTGATAGTAGACTGGCTACCAGAGTCTTCAATCGGCTCTGAGAAAGATAATGTTAGTCCAGATGAAATCAAGCAAACTGCCGAACGAACTGGCTTTAGTATAAGTAAGAATATTGAGGTTGGACATCATCATTTTGGTATGGTGTTAATAAAGTCTTGACTTATGGGGTTGAAGGAATATCATATATTAATGAGATCTTTTAATTTACGAACGACTGTTTGTTTGGTATTATTAGGGGGATTGTTCTGGCCTGTTGCTTATGTTGGTGCGCAAGGTAATAATATCTCTATTCCCAATCCGATAGGTCCGGATACCTTGCCTGGGGTAATACTTCTTATCGCTACGGTTATTTTCAACTTGGCTCTATGGGTATCTCCCTTAATGATTATTGTTGCTGGGTTTTACTTTATTACTGCAGGGGGGAATGTAGAGCAATTAAGAACCGCTCGGACTATGATAATGTGGACATTAATCGGCCTAGCTATCACCATGTTATCGTTGGGCGCCATTCAGTTAATTGAAACCATTCTTGGTATTTAATTCGTTGCTTGATTTTCAAGGTATTTAATTATCATAGAAAAGGTCGAAATAATATAAAATTTATTCAAAAATATGAAAAAAATATTACTAGGATCTCTTTTGATTGGATTGTTGTCTATGCCTACGCTTGGATTAGCGCAGAACTGGTCAAATTTACCGAACGTTGGCGTTGAAAATGCATTTAGTAATGTCACTGGTTGGGCCTTTATGTTAGCCGTCTTCTTTATCATAGTTGGAGGTTATTACTGGGTTACTGCTGGCGGAGATGCCGCTAAGATTGGTGTAGCAAGAAACTATTTAATCTATGCTTTAATCGGGGTAGCCGTAGCTTTCATGGCGAGAGGATTAGTGGCTTTTGTTAATACCGTATTGCAATAATCAATAATCAATAATTGTTATTTGCAAAAAGTAAAAAGAAGGAGAAAATATCCTTCTTTTTACTTTTTCACACATCTTGCAAAGAGTAATTCTCTTTCGAATTGCATAAATTTAAAGTAATATATTATAGAGCTATGCGATAGGCGCTTGCATGAATTTCGGTGTTTATTGTGTTTCATGGGCGCCTCTGTGGTGGAATTGGAATACACGCAGCGCTTAGGACGCTGTTCCGAAAGGATTGCAGGTTCGAGTCCTGCCAGAGGCATTAGCATAAAGACTCCTATTTGTTTTTCGAAAATTACAATCGTTCTCGTATAAAATGCGTTGTTTTGTTGTGTCGTTTTATAGGTCATATTTTTCTAAAGACGCATTGCTCTTTTTATAGATATAAATAAATACGATATTACTCCGATTAAAAATATCAATAGCGTGTTGGGCGTATAGGGATACGGATACGTTATTAAACCGAATCCTAGCATGATTATTATCGATTGGAATCCCAAGATAGTAGCCAATGGTGTTAGCCAGATAAGATACCAATTCATAAACCAAGAAGGAATGGAAACTACGAACAGCATTATAACGTACCAACCCTTTTTTAAGAAATTCTGATCACGATAAGACAATTTAAGAATTAACCAAAGGTATCCTAGCGCGAATAGTAATATACTTAAGGCCTTTGTTGCAGATGCAATCAGGCCATAGGGTTGTTTAGTGTTAAAACTTAGTATTGACTGTTGGGGTTTGTTTCTGTCTTGTAATATATCTTTTCCTTTAATTCCCGCTAATGAGAATCCAGTAGTGGCTAACAAAGATTGTAGTGGAGATAAGGTTTCATAATTAAAGAGGTGGGCTTGCTTACTTAGGCCAGCGAAAATATTTTTATTGTACCCGAACGGTGCATAGAATATTAGTGTTAATAGTAAGAATATTAAAGACGCTTCGAGGCCAATTTTTATTGTTTTCTTCCAGCCATGGTTTTTGAACAATAACATCATTCCCAGTGGGATTAGTAGAATTGCAACATATTTTATAAGAACGATTAGCCAAAGCCAAATAAAACCTTTTATGTATTCCAACTTGGAGATTAAATAGAGGCCAATTAATATACCGCCACCAATCAAAATATCATTATGTGCATCGTTGATTGTGTTGATGAGAATTAATGGCTGCCAAGACAATGCAAGAAAAGTAAGGAATGTTTTATTAGGATTAATTTTTTTCGTTATATTAATAGCAAGATAGATAAACAGGATCATGGCTAAAAATAATATTATCCGGATTGTAAAAAGTTGTAGCGCTAGACTGTGTGGAAAAACCATTACGGGAATTGATATCAAAAACATCCATATTGGTCCATGCGTCATCGGAAAATCTTTCCAAAATAAACTATTAAGGTCTGGGTCTTCGGGAAAATTTTCTGGCGTAGTGGTGTATGGGTTTTGATGATATTGCGTGAGAATTTTTCCGTGAGACAAATTCCAGAAGATATCTTGTGAAAAAAATGGATTTGTCATTATTAATATTCCAGAGAAAATTAGGAAAAACGTTCCTACTATAATCCAATGGTTTTTTCCAATACTAGACCTAATAATTTGCTGATTTGCTATCCAAATAGCGATACCGACCAAGAAGAAAATAAGCCATATGTAAAATGCTGCTTCTAAGCTTTTCTGTGGATATAAGTCTAAAAATATATACGGGTCCTTTTGGAAAATATTCCCCGATAGTTTCATAATTCTAAAGTAGATAGCCGAGATGATTGAACCCAAAATTAATAATGGGACAGGCGAGGCCAAAAACCGATTCAAAATTGAAACAAAAGCCTCCTTCTGGTTATTAGGTATGCTATTCATAAGGTTAGTTTTATTTCTGCGCTGCTATAAAATATTGCGCTCCTAAAGGCAAGAAGCCTAAATGTTCTTCTAGGGGTCTCAATAATTTTAATGCTTTTGGGAAAAAAACAATGTATCGCGCTTCAACTATTTGGAAACCCAATGCTTTTAAGAGCTTGATACAATTGTTTTGACTAACAAGATGTGCGTCAGCATCAAATTCGCAATTTTTTACTATATATCTAGTAACTGGATTAAAAGGATTATGCTCGAAGATAAACAGATACCCATTCTTATTTAATATTCGATAGATCTCGACTATATTTTTTCTTCTTTCGATTGGTAAGATATGATGTAGCACATTAGAGAGGATCGCGGCGTCAAAGGAATTATTTTGAAATGGAATATCTATGCCATTATAGGCATGGAATATACAGTTTTGATTTTTTGACGAAGCCGTATCAATAGATTCGACAGACGGATCTATGCCATAGATCTTCAATTTGGGGAAGTATACAGGCAAAAAATATTCGATTTTTCCTATTCCACAACCGACATCAAGAATCTTGCCGCTTGCGTTTATACCATTTCTGGTGTAGAAAGATTTTAAGGTTTTCACCTTATATTCTGTAAAATATTCCGACGATTCGCCAGAAATTCGGATATTTCTGTTAAGAATTTCACTATAATTCCCGCTAAATTTATCGAAATCCATAATGAATTAATAATAATTCAAAATCTTACACAGAGCAAACTAAAACTATGAATAATATTTTTATTACCGGAGCGTCAGGTTTTTTAGGAAAACATATCATCAACAAATTAAAAGAGAACAAAGATTTCAATATTCGTTGTTTGGTTTATGGCCAAGCTCCCCATCGATTAGATGGGGTCGAAATAAGCTACGGAGACATTAGGGATTATAATGCGCTCGCCAAGGTATTTTCTGAAAACAGTATTGATACGATAATCCATCTTGCCGCTGTAATAAAATCTCCCAGAAACAACGATTTTTTAGAAGTCAACGTTAACGGAACAAAAAATCTCGTTGAGCTCGCCGAAAAACACGGCATTAGAAGGTTTATTTTTACGAGCACAGATCTGGTTATGTATAATTTAACGCATCCATACAGAGAAACTAAGTTAATATGTGAGAATATTATTCGAAGTTCTAACTTAAATTTTACAATTTTTAGACCTACGCCTATTTATGGGCCTGGCGACACCAAGAATTTTGTGGATCTCGTGTCTCTTGTAAAAAAGATGCCAATCATACCGGTAGTTAAGTGCGGTATGGATCCAGTTTACGTTGGTGATGTGGCAGTAGCTATTAATAGTGCGATAGGTAATTCTTTGGCAAGTCGCAAGATGTATAATTTACCAGGAGGATCTTTCCACGATCTCCCTGAAATATTTAGGATTATCAGTAAGACCCTGGGGCTTCGTCGGATCGTCGTTCCTGTTCCCGGAAGTTTATTCGTTCCCGCATTTCTTTTGTACAAGAAGATATTTCCTCGTTTTCCATTAGACCTATTTCAAGTTGATAAATGGTTACAGAATCGGCCTCTAGATATTTCCGAGACAAGAAAAGATCTTAGCTATAATCCTTTAACCTTTAGAGAGGGCATAAGCTTAACTCTATGTTAACCATATTAACCGTAATCTAATCAAAAACCGCCACAATGATGGCGGTTTTAGTTTTTAAAGATGATTTTTACTGTATGACTATTTTTTTGGTTTTGCCTTTTTCGATTTTTGGTATTCTTATTGTTAAAACTCCATCGGTCATTGAGGCTTCGGCCCTGGCAGCGTCAGCTTCTATTGGCAGAATTATTTCCCTAGAGAATTTTCCCCAAAAACACTCTTTATAGAAGTAATTTTTTTCTTCATTGCGTCCATTTTCTCTAATGCCTCGGATAACAACTGTATCTCCTTGCGCCGTAATATCGAGATCTCCGGGCTTTATGCCGGCGATCGCAGATTGAATTATAAGTTCGTCATCGGTTTGATAAACATCGACCGCCAATTGTCCTTCTGGTTCTGGCCATTTTTTCTCTTTAATGTTTTTAGCTTTGGGCAATGGGATTTCTTTTTCCTTATCTGCGCTCTGCGTTGCAATAGGAGTTGCAATAGAAAGAGACGTGACTGCCTTTGTAGCCTCTTCTTTTTTAGATCTAGTTTTTCTTACCTTTTTGGACCTAGCGTCTACTAATTCTATTTCGGCGTTTTCTTTTGCCGGTTCTTCTCTGGTGATTTTTTCTTCCGGTAGTTTTTCTTCAATCACGCCAGATTCCTCTAAATCTTCAGTGTCTTGGGCGTCGTGGGTGACGCCTTTAAGTTTTTCAAAAAATGAAGGCATATTTATTATATTGTTTAGTGTGTTTTAGTTATTCCGTTAGGAACAAACTTGTTTATTTCCGAAGGAATCAAACTCGTTTATTTCCGAAGGAATCAAACTCGTTTATTTCCGAAGGAATCAAGCTTGTTTATTTTGTTAAGCTTGCGAAGACATATCGCAACAACCTCCGCCAATAATAGAATCAAGATTGCTCCAAGAATTATATATCTAGAATCTTCTTCTATTGCCATTATAGAGAAATTGAAAACCGCATGCAAGGCGCTAGCAATGATTAAGCCCCAGAATACTATCATTTTTTTTGAGCTTAGTTTAAAAAAGGATATAGCCACATAATAACCGACGAGGCCCGACGCCAGGGCATGTAATAAAGTTGCACCTACAAATCTTACAACGGAAATAACAAAAACATCTTGTAGCGTGTAAGAAGACAGTACCAAGATATTTTCCACAGCCGCAAACCCCATGGCCGACGACATCATGTATATCATAATATCCACAGGTTCGTTGCATTCTGGATTTTTTAAAGATTTGTCTTTGACCACTAAATATTTTAACGTTTCCTCTGTCAGAGCTATCGCGGCATAAATTGGAATTACCGCTATAAAAGATGGAAGGTAGGTATGAAGAGTTGTCCCTGCTTTGTTGATGCCGAGCTCAATTATTATTGCGGGAAAAGTTGCTAACGCGCCATAAAAGAAAATTCTAAGTATTTCATGTCTGGGTTCGGGGTGGAGGTCTTTTTTTATAAAATAAAGTAGCCAAATAATACTTGGCGCTACGGCAAATATTGACAGGATAATATAATTTATTACGCTGTTGGCCATTTTTCAATCATTAAACATTTCTCTTTTCGTTTCAATGGAAGCGTTTGGTAAATTTCCTCCGTTATAAAAGGCATAAATGGATGTAGTAATTTCAATGAGGTGGTCAGAATTTCCATCAAAACAAATTTAGTTGAGTTTATTTCTTTGAGATCTGCGCTTTTGAGTTTTGCCTTGCTTTCCTCTATAATTTTGTCGCAAAAAGTATGCCAGAAATAGTGATAAATTTTTTCAGCCGCTAAATAAAAACGGAATTCCTCCAAATCTTTTGTAATATCTTTAATATTTTCTTTAAGGTTTTCTAAATTCTTCTTGCCCCAGTCGTCTGGTTCCATTTTTTTATTATTTAGAATCCCTTTAGAATTTTCCATTACGAATTTTGAGGCGTTCCATATTTTATTCGCAAAATGTTTATATGCTTTAAATTTCTCTTGAGAGATTTTACTGTCGTTTCCCGCACTTGTTCCAATAATCATCGCCATTCGAACTGCATCGGCTCCATATATCGTAATTATGTCTACCGGGTCAATATTATTGCCAAGGGACTTTGATATTTTGCGGTTTTTTTCATCGCGCACAAGACCATGCATATAAACATTTTTGAATGGGATGTCGCCAAGTAAAAATTGGCTCATCAATATCATTCGAGCAACCCAGAAGAATAAAATATCATAAGCAGTTTCCAAGACATCGGTCGGGTGATATGTTTCAAGGTCGCGAGTTCTCTTGGGCCATCCTAAGGTTGAGAACGTCCAAAGCCCCGAAGAAAACCAAGTGTCCAGGGTGTCGGGAAATTGTTGCCAATCTCTTCCGGGTTTTTCTTTTTGAACCTTATATTCTAGTTCGTCGGTTTCTTCTGGTGCAGGCGGTTTGTACCAAGCGGGAATTCTGTGGCCATACCATATTTGCCTGGAAATGCTCCAATCCCGTAAATTATCTATCCAGTCCAAATAGTTTTTCTCAAATCGTTCTGGTATTATTCTGATTTTTCCAGACGCGACAGATTCTTTCATTAATTCTTTCAGACTTTTATTGCCGCGTTCTTGTATCGGTTTATCAACGCTTACAAAAAACTGGTGCCTTTTTGGTAAAAACTCTATTTTGCCGCCAGATCTTTGGGATTTTGGCATATTCTGTTCGATTTCTGACTGTTTTTCCAATAAATTATTTTCAGTGAGCCATTGGACTATTCGCTGTTTAGCCTCTTCAACTTTTAGGCCATTTAGTATCCCCGCATTCTCATTCATGCGGTCTTGTTCGTTTATAACCTGAATGCGTTTTAAGCCGTGGCGGTCAGCAATTTCTTCATCGGTTTTGCTGTGGTAAGGAGTAACGCCCAAAGCCCCAGTGCCAAAATCTTGATCAACCGAAGGATCGCCTATGATTTGAATGGATAGTTTTGTTCCGGCAAAATCAATACCGTATGTTTTTCCAATGTATTGTTTGTATCTTTGATCGTCAGGATTAACTGCAACCGCAGTATCTCCCACTTTTGTTTCCGGTCTTGTGGTTGATATAGCGATAGGGAACTTTTTTGAATAGCGGAAAGTATACAAAATAGCCTTGCCAGACTCATACTCAATCTCTTCGTCATTTATTACGGTTTGGGCCTTAGGATCCCAGTTTACTACTTTTCCCTTGCCAATATAGATCAAGCCAGCCTTATGCATTCTGATAAAAGCTTCTTGTACGGCTTCGATTCGTTCTCTGTCTAGAGTGTATTTTAAGCGGGACCAATCAAGTGAAGCGCCCATGGCGCGCATCTGGTTTATAATAATTTTTTGGTTTTGTAGCGCGTATTGATTAACAAGATTGAAAAATTCTTCCCTTTTGTCTTTGTATTCGCTTTTTAATATTTTTTTCTCTTTTAAAAATTTAGTTTCGGTGGCAATGGCGGCATGATCGGTGCCTGGCAACCAAAGAGTTTTCTTGCCGCGCATCCTTTCAAAGCGAATCATAATATCTTCTATTGCCAACATTAAAGCCGATCCCATATGAAGCGCGCCGGTAACGTTCGGCGGAGGCAAGACCATAGAAAAGGGGATTTTGTGTCTTCTGGGTAACCTGTCCGGATTAAAAAAGCCGGATTTTTCCCAGAGTTTATAAATTTTTTCCTCTACCTCTCTGTGATCGTATGGTTTGGTTTTTTCTTTATCCATTTTTTAGGCTATTCGCAAATTAGCATCGGCTTTAATTTCTTTCCAATTTTTAGTTTTCTTGTTCTGATTAAAGAAGGCTGATATTCCTATCATCACAGCATTGTCTGTAGATAATGATTTTTCTGGCGCCAAAAAACCTATATTCATTTTTGTGGCCTCGTTTCTTAGCTGATTTTTTAATTCTTCGTTTGCAGATACGCCCCCGCCCAGAATGATCGATTTTACATTATACTCTTTTGTCGCATTGATAGTTTTTTTCACGAGGACATCAATAATGGATTGCTGTATTTCATTGCACATCTCTATTATAAACAATTTATCCTTTTTTGTTTTCTGATTCATTTTTTGGAGGTAATACAACACAGCGGTTTTCAGACCGGAAAAACTGAAATTATAATTTTTTTGGTATATCATAGGGCGCGGTAATTTGGTCATAATTTTGTAATTACCTCCTTTGAATTTCGCGGCTTCCTTCGCGATGGTTAATCCACCGGGATATTCAAGTCCTAAAATTCTGGCTGTTTTGTCAAAACATTCGCCAGCCGCGTCATCTAGTGTCTCGCCGATAAGTTTGTATTTTTTATGGTCTCGCATTAAAACCAATTGAGTGTGCCCGCCGCTTACAATCAAGCACATCGCCGGGAAAATTTGTTTTTTAGGATCGGGCATGGCCAAGAAGTTAGAAAGGATATGCGCCTCAATGTGATCCACTGGAACGATAGGCAAATCCATTTTTTCCGCTAGCTCCTTTGCAAAATTAACACCTACCCATAGACAAGGCTCTAAGCCGGGTCCAACAGTAACAGCAATCAAGTCAATTCTTTTGTTGATTGTTGATTGATAATTGTTAATTGTGAAACCCGCTTTTTTTAATGCCTTTTTAAGAACTATGGGCAGGTTTCGCTGGTGCTCTCTTTTTGCCAAAAAAGGAAAAACACCCCCGTATTTTTTATGGATTTCAACTTGAGACGAAACGACACTTGATAAAACTTTAAAAAGCGGTCCGTTGGCCTTCGGATTCTGCCTCTCCGTTTCCAAAATGGCAACGCATGTATCGTCGCAAGAGGTTTCTATGGATAGAATTCTCATTATTTCATATTACAGCCTGTCTTGATTTTTTCAAATTTTGAGTTTAAGCTGTATTTATTGACCCCATCGTCTAGAGGCCCAGGACTTCGGGTTTTCATCCCGGCAACAGGGGTTCGATTCCCCTTGGGGTCACAATTCTTCTATTTTTATGTTAAATAGTAATTACCTTAAGGCCGGAATGGCATCTGATTTAAAAGACCCAAAAGACAGGATTATTTTTCGGCTTCTTGAGTTTTTACCAGGGATACTTTCTTGGGGTACTTTAATAATTCTTTTTTTGCTTTCTTGGTTGAAACCCTTTTTTGTTGCGATATTTATTATTCTCTTTACGATATATTGGTTTTTCAGGACGGTTTATTTCTCTTTTCATTTAAGAAGTACTTATTACAGAATGAGGATGAACGAAAGGGCAGACTGGATAAAAGAACTGGATTATAAAAACCCAAAGACTTTTTCTCTCCCAATTTCTGATTGGAAAGAAATATATCATTTAGTGCTTCTTCCTATTTGTAAGGAACCATTAGAAATCGCCAGGGAGGCTTTATTATCTTTAAAGAATACCGATTATCCGAAGAACAGACTGATTGTTGTTTTGTCTGCCGAAGAAAGCCAGAAAGCAACCTTAGCTTCTGTTGTAGAAAATATAGAAAAAGAATTTGGGAATGATTTTTTTAAACTCTTTATTACTTGGCATCCGAGTAATTTACCGGGTGATATTCCCGGTCATGCTTCTAACGATGCCTGGGCATCAAAACAAGTAAAAGAATTAGTTATTGATCCTTTAAATATCTCCTACGAGAATATTATTGTTTCTTCTTTTGATATCGATACCTGTGTTTTCCCTAAATATTTTAGTTGTCTAACTTATTATTATTTAACTTCGAAAAATCCTCTGCGTACAAGTTTCCAGCCTATTCCTTTATACATTAATAATATATGGCAGGCGCCATTTTTCTCGAGGATTTTTTCTTTTTCTTCTACCTTCTGGCAAATGATGTGCCAGGAAAGGCCGGAAAAACTTTTAACATTTTCATCCCATTCCATGCCTTTTAAAGCGTTGGCGGAAGTCGGTTTCAAGCAGCGCAATGTTATATCTGACGATTCTAGGATATTCTGGCAATGCTTTTTACAGTACGACGGCAATTATGATGTAACCCCAATTTTCTATCCGGTTTCTATGGATGCCAATGTTTCTAAAAGTTTTTTGAGAACATTAATTAATATCTACAAACAACAAAGGAGATGGGCGTATGGCGCTGCCGACATTGCTTATGTTTTCCTTGGTTTTCTAAGAAACAAGAAAATATCTCTTTATAAAAGGTTTTTGAAGGGATTTGACTTGATTGAAGGTCATTGGTCGTGGGCAACGGTTTCGATTATGATTTTCTTTTTGGGCTGGTTGCCAATAGCTCTTGGCGGTCCGGAATTTTCCCAGCATCTAATCTCTTATAGCTTGCCAAAAGTAATAAGCCGAATATTAACTTTTTCAATGGTTGGTCTTGTGGCGTCCGCTTACTTTAGTATTCTGCTTTTACCGCCAATGCCCTTGGAAAAAGGGAAATTCAGATATGCGCTTTTTGCGATAGAATGGGTGCTATTGCCTTTGATTATGATTTTTTTCTCGGCTTTGCCAGCTCTTGATGCCCAAACTAGGCTAATGATGGGTAAGTATCTAGGTTTTTGGCTGACAGAAAAGGTGAGGTAGGGCGCTATTGACAAGATTTTAGTAGTATGCTATACTTAATATAGTACACTTAATATAAATATACTGTTTTGCCGCAAGGACATGCGGGATACAAATAAGGGTCAGCGATATTTGCACTAGTACCAGGGCAAGCGTCTGTGACGGTTAGCCTGCTGACTAGGAATTTCCTGCGGTTGTTGCCGCAAAAAAGGAGGACCTTCGATGTTCAAGGTCAAAGACAAAAACGGAAACTGGCTTCAGTCATGGAGAAGATTCGCCGGAAATAAGTACAATTTCATCCGGTTGGCGGAAGATTTCACAAAATCTTTTGTCGATATTGAGGTATGGGTTGTATTCCAGCGCACCATTCTTGA
>Ga0209210_1000512_pt1 | contig 40593 bp, 44 predicted proteins | sample RifGroA1_FD_183991 | JGI IMG/M metagenome (GOLD analysis project Ga0209210, IMG submission 183991) | Contaminated groundwater microbial communities from Rifle, Colorado, USA - Rifle Groundwater A1 (SPAdes) (version 2) | ecosystem: Environmental > Aquatic > Deep subsurface > Groundwater >...
CGACAGACCCCATATGGGCATTGGCATGAAACCACCATTACAACGAACGGACGACTGTCGGATTTCTACGGGGAATTGAGCGGCAACTTGACAGGGTGTCATGGTTTCCTTTACGCTTAAATGAAGGAGTGATCTATGAATTCCTGCCTATCACTCGATTGCATTTCTTCACGGCTTCGGCCGCAGACTTCGGTATTTCTTCGCGTTATGCCCGCCTACGCTTACTTTGCAGCTTTTGGGTACTATTCGTACACGCCGCAAAGAGCGTGTAAGCGGCGGGCTTAACAAAGAGTAAACTCGTAAAAATTCGTCAACTCTTTGTAAAGGAGGTGATATTGCATGAAGATGAAAGAAATAGATTGGTTAGCATATGTGCTCGTGACGGTTGGTGCCATAAACTGGGGATTGGTGGGAGCATTCAGACTTGATTTGGTGCAGACGATCTTGGGTACCAGTCCGGCACTTGGGCAATTAGTGTACATATTGATTGGTTTGTCCGGACTTTATTGGCTGTACAAGATGACGACCAAAGGAAAGAAATAAGAAGACTTGATCAATATTTGATAAGAAACCTTCTCCCCTCGTCCGCCAGTTGGCGGATCGGGGTAAACGGGGGAGGTTTCTGTTTTTTGCTAAAATACGGTACTATATAACACATAATGAAGAAGATTTTACTTGTGTTTGCCCATCCGGATGATGAGTCGTTTACCACGGCGGGCACGGTGGCAAAATATGTGAAAGCAGGGTGGGAAGTGGATTTGGTTTGTGCAACGCGAGGCGAGAAGGGAGAAGTGGGGCTGTACGTATCGGCAACTCCTGCCAAACTTGGAGAAATCCGGCAAAAAGAGCTGGAGCAGGCAGCCAGAAAGCTTGGCATCTCCAATGTAACGTTTTTGGATTATAAAGATGGAGAATTGGAAGAGCTTGAGTACGGAGAACTCGAAGACATTTTATATAGGAAAATAGAAGAAACCGTGCCGGACTGCGTGATAACGTTTGATACGACCGGCATAAGCAACCATCCGGATCATATAAAGGTTTGCTTCGCAACGACTTATGCATTCCAAAAGTACGCGGCGTGGGTGGGTGACCAATTGCAGAAGATTGGTAGCGAACAAAAAGGAGCAGAACCAAAGTTGTATTATGCATGTATGCCGGAAAGTTTAGCTGCATATCTTATAAAATTAAAAAATATCCCGGACGAATCATTTGGCAGACCATGGAAAGGCTCACTGGATAAACTCATTACTGCGGTTATTGATGTTGGGGCATATAAATCTGTTAAGCGACGGGCATTGCAGTGTCACGTGTCGCAACAAAAAGATGTTTCCCGATTTTTGTCGCTTGCCAACCACCCATTGTTGTCCCGCGAATATTTTATTCTTCGCATGCACGGGACCACGGAAGTGTTTATGGGCAAAAACGATCGCGTTTCCAATAGATTGTGAGGTATAATACATTCCGTGAAGAAGAACGAGCTTCTTATTAACAATCTGCACGTTTCCGTCGAGGGAAAAGAAATTCTGCGTGGTGTCAGCTTGCGTGTTGCCGCAGGGCAGGTGCATGCGGTGATGGGGCCCAATGGGAGTGGAAAATCAACATTAGCGTACGCACTTTTAGGGCACCCGCAGTACGAAGTACTGCAAAATGATCAAATCCGACCAATACTACCAATCCGACCAATAAATAAGAAGGAAAATAAGAAAAATGAGAGAATAGGAATCTGGTTAGGAGAAAAAAATATTTCTAATCTTCCTACTGAGGAGCGGGCGAAGGCGGGACTGTTTTTGGCGATGCAAAGCCCGATAGCGATCCCCGGAGTAAATGTTTTTAACTTGCTTCGTACCGCCTATCAGGAAAAACATGAACGTGCGCTACCCAAGCCAAAAGCCAAAATACAAAATCCCGCGCTTATTTCTAAGTTTCCAGGGGGTACGGATATATCCGCGTTTCATAGGCAGATAAAGGAATATGCCCGCAAACTGCATTTGGATGAACAATTGTTGACCCGCGGAATCCATGACGGGTTTTCCGGAGGAGAGAAAAAGAAAATAGAAATGCTCCAGGCGCTCGTTTTGGCGCCCAAATTTGCGATATTTGACGAAATTGATACGGGGCTCGATGTCGATGCACTCAAAACAGTTGCCTCTGCCATGAAGATGCTTGCCAAAAACGGGACAGGCGTCATCGTCATTACGCATTATCAGCGGATTTTAAAATATCTAAAGCCCGATGTCGTGCATGTGTTAGTTAACGGGAAAATAGTTAAGACGGGAAATGCAACATTAGCCAGAAAAATCGAAGAAGAAGGGTACAAAAAATATGGCGCAAGCGATCATTGACGATACCTATAAATTCGGCTTCCACAAGCCGGAAAAATATGTGTTTAAATCCAAACGGGGACTGGATCGGGGGGTAGTTGAAAATATTAGTTTTCACAAGAGCGAACCGGAGTGGATGCGGCAGTACCGGATAAAAAGTTTGGCCATTTTTGAGCGCAAACCATTGCCTGCGTGGGGAGGAAACGTCGCCACGATAGATTTTGACAACATTTACTACTACATAAAGCCGACGGCAAATAAAGTAGGCAGTTGGGAAGAATTGCCTCCGGACATAAAAGATACCTACGATAGAATCGGCATTCCCGAGGCGGAGAAGAAGTTTCTGGCAGGGGTCAGCGCGCAATATGAAAGCGAAGTCGTCTACAAAAGCATCCAGTCCATGCTTACTAAAAAGGGTGTCGTATTTTTGGATATGGACTCTGGCCTTCGTGAGTATCCGGAGCTGGTAAAACAATATTTCGGTACCGTGATTCCTGCGGCTGACAATAAATTTTCGGCACTAAACAGCAGCGTATGGAGCGGAGGATCATTTGTGTATGTGCCAAAAGGAGTCAGGGTGGAACTTCCGCTCCAGGCGTACTTCCGGATTAACGCTGCCAATATGGGGCAGTTTGAACGGACACTTATTATCGCCGATGAAGGAAGCTACGTTCACTATGTAGAAGGCTGTACGGCTCCCATTTATACCACGGATTCCCTCCATAGCGCGGTGGTTGAAATAATCGTGAAAAAAGGTGCGCGTGTGCGCTACACTACGATTCAAAACTGGAGTAAAAACGTGTATAACCTGGTGACGAAACGGGCGAGGGTAGAAGAAGAGGGAATTATGGAATGGGTAGACGGGAACTTGGGGTGTCTTGCGCAAGGCTCGACAGTCACCACGCCTGACGGCATAAAACAGATTGAACAACTCAAAGTCGGTGAAAAAGTGTTGTCATATGATGAATCATCGGGTCAACTGTGTTTCCGACGAGTACGAGCCAAGCGTTTTTCAGGTAAGCAACAGGTGCATATCGTCTCCGCCGGTGAGCGTAAGCTGCGCGTGACATCAAATCATCCCTTTTATTCGTATATATATGACTCACAGGTTCCTAAAAAACTTGGTCGATACCAACTCACATACGTACGGGCTGATCGTTTAAAGGAGGTTATCGTTCCATGTGATTCTATTGATTACGGTCACCCATATGGGTTGCAGAAGCCATCGCTTATGACCACATTTCGGTCGCGTAATCAACATTCTGAAGAGCTAGTCATGTCTCGAGAGCGAAAGACACGGTTGCATGAAATTTTTTATACTACCGATGATATTGCGTGGTTATTAGGATATTGGTTAGGTGATGGCAACATTGAGATTGAGAAGGGTAAGACGAAAAATGTTATTCGCTGGGCGAAGATTGGATTTTCTACGCCTATAACCGATCGTGCGCGCGGGAGACTGATGCAAACGATGGCGTCGCTCACTGATGCACCGCCGGTTGAGCGCGCGGATGGTGTTCACGTTGCGTGGCATAGTAAGGAACTTGCAGAGCTATTTCTCGTCAATGGTTTTGTAGGTGATGCACGCAGCAAGCGCGTGCCAGAGTGGGTATGGTCACTGCCACAATCACAGAGGCTCGCGTTTATCGCAGGTTACCTGGACGCAGATGGTTATGTGAAGAATCCGCGCAGCTTCGGACTGAAATCTGTCAATCGATCACTTCTTGAAGATGTCGCATCACTTTTGGTTACATTAGGTATAACTCCGCATCTTTACACGGAGTTTACCGTTCCGAGGAATGTATCGATTATGGGGATAAACACTGTGGCACACGGTTCACATCAACTTGTTTTCCCCATAGATAAGCGTTTTTTTCAGTACGTCAGCCCTTCATTATGCAAGAGGGCAGAGCGATGCCGTCCGTCGCGTTTGATGTGCCATCGGGTGATTGGTCGGTCAAATATCAGACTGCCGCAGTCGGTCGAAGTCATGTCCATACGCGTACCCGAACATTCCCAAGAAGAAGCTTCCACATGGGACATCGAAGTTGAAGGAACAGGAAATTTTGTTTCACAGGGTTTTATTGTTCATAATTCCAAATTGACCATGAAATATCCAAGCGTATACCTTGTCGGTCGCAAGGCGCGGGGAGAAATTCTCTCCATTGCCTATGCCGGTAGCAACCAGCACCAGGATGCCGGAGGCAAAGCGATCCATGCGGCATCGGAAACTACGTCGCAGATTATTTCCAAATCCATAAGCCGCGGGGGCGGGCGCACGTCGTATCGCGGACTCGTGCAGGTATATCCGGGAGCAAAAGGCGCCAAAAGTAAAGTTGTGTGCGATGCGCTGCTTCTGGATGAAGCGTCTCGCTCCGACACGTATCCGACCATGAAAATAGACGAGCAGGATGTAACGATGGAGCATGAGGCAACGGTATCTAAAATCGGCGATGAGCAGATGTTTTATCTGGAAAGCCGAGGGATTGGGAAGGCGCAGGCGCAGTCTATGATTGTGAATGGCTTTATCGAGCCCATTGTGAAAGAATTGCCGCTTGAATATGCGGTAGAAATGAATAGGCTGATAGAACTGCAAATGCAAGGTTCAGTCGGCTGAACCGCAGTCCCGAACATGCGCTCTTCCGACGCGAGGACGTAGACCTCGGGAGGAAGTAAGCATTGTTTGGGAGAAGGATCGGTAGGATGAAAAAAATTGATATTCAAGAAATTCCCGAAGGAGACTCCCGGTTTGAATACACCATTGGTAGCGGAGATAACTTGACACTGTTTCTTTTGTCACTTGGAAGAAAAGATGCATCTGTAGAGGCGACTATTCGATTGGCTGGCCGTGGTGCCACGGCATCTATAGTCGGTATTGTCGTCGGACATGGGGAGTCGAAAATTAAACTGCATACACTACAACATCATATGGCGCCGGAAACAACGAGCAATTTGCTGGTAAAAACAGTGCTTACCGACAGCGCAACGTGCATGTATGACGGCGGTATATTCGTGGAAAAAAAAGCACAGAAAACCGATGCGTATCAGCGCAATGAAAATTTATTGTTGTCAGAGGGCGCCCATGCACAGAGCAAACCGTCGCTTGAGATTTTAGCCAATGATGTACGCTGTACGCACGGGGCGACAGTGGGAAAAATTCCGGAAGATCAGCTGTGGTATTTGGCAACACGCGGAATAGGAAAAAAGAGAGGGCAAGGACTCATCGTCTCAGGTTTTTTGGGAAGCGCACTTGTCAGTATCGATGATACAAGCGTTGTTGAGTCAATCAAGGAGAGAATTGCTTCTTCACTTGCGTGAACACCGTTTTTCCGCTATCTTTGGGCTATGGCAAATTTCGTACATGCAGCCAAGGCGTCTGATATTCCCCCGGGCAGCATGAAAACCATTATGGTTTCCGGCAAACGCATCGCATTGGCAAATGTGGATGGAGTATATTTTGCGGTCGATGACACCTGCACTCACGCACAGTGTTCGTTGGGAGGCGAAGGATTTTTGGATGGCAATGTCGTCACTTGCGGGTGTCATGGTGCGCAATTTGATGTAGAGACCGGTGGCGTACTGGCTCTGCCGGCAACAGCAAGTCTTTCTTCCTATCCAGTGAAACAAGAGGGAGATGATTTACTTGTTGCTCTATGATGGATACACAAAAAATACGGAAAGATTTTCCACAGTTGAAGCGCCGCATTAACGGAAAACCGATTACTTACCTTGACTCCACGGCAACGTCGCTCAAACCCACCCAGGTGCTTGCGAAAATGAATGAGTACTATACCAAGTACACAGCCAATATTTTCCGTGGGATTTATAAAACATCGGAAGAGGCAACCGCTGAATATGAAGCGGCAAGGGCGAAAGTAGCTGCGTTTATTGGTGCAAACAAGCCGGAAGAAATCGTTTTTACCCGCAATACTTCGGAATCCGTTAATTTGGTTGCCTACAGTTGGGGAAAGGGAAATTTGAGAAGTGGAGATCAAGTAGCTGTAACGATCATGGAGCACCACTCAAACTTTGTGCCGTGGCAACAATTGGCAGGGGAAAAGAGTTTAGGGTTTAGAGTTTGGGGTGTAGATAAGGATGGTACGCTTAATTTGAAAGAATTGGATACGCTTATTACTCGAAAAACAAAATTACTCGCAATTACTGCTGTGTCCAATGTTATCGGGACAATTAATCCAATTAAAGAAATTGTGCGAAGAGTAAAAAAATTGAATCCGAAATGTATCGTCCTGGTCGACGGAGCGCAGGCGGTGCCGCATATGCGTGTGGATGTCGCTCACTGGGGCGCTGACTTTGTGGCATTTTCGAGCCATAAAATGTTAGGACCGACCGGCGTTGGAGTATTGTGGGGGCGCATGGAGCTTTTGGAAGCCATGCCGCCGTTTATTTATGGCGGAGACATGATAAAAGAAGTGCACAGAGATACTACTGTATATAACAGCGTGCCTCATAAGTTTGAAGCCGGTACGCCGCATATAGCCGGCGTGATCGGGTTGGGGGCGGCCGTTGATTATCTATCGGTCTTTGGTATGGACAATGTGCGCAGTCACGAAAAAGAAATTACCGAGTATGCGCTTGAAAAACTAGCAGGGGTTTCCGGACTTCAGATAATAGGCCCGAACGATCCGGAGGTTCGCGGGGGGGTGCTTGCATTTGTCATGAAAGGAATTCACCCCCATGATATCGCGCAAATCCTGGATGAGGATAATGTTTGCATCCGGGTAGGGTTTCACTGCGCCCAACCCCTGCATGAATATCTTGCTGTGGGCCCAACTGCGCGCGCGTCGTTTTATGTTTACACTACAAAAGAAGAGATAGATGCGCTCGTGGCCGGACTTGGTAAAGTCAAAAAGATGCTGGGCTGATATGGACATGTATAGGGATATTATCTTAGACCATTATAAACACCCGCGGAATTTTGGGACATTGAGTAGCGCCGATGCGAAGGCTTCTGAATATAACGCGACATGCGGGGACAGAATCTCTATCGAGATTCAATGCCAAATGATAAATGCCAAATGCCAAATTAAAGACATTCGATTTTCCGGAGAAGGGTGCGCGATCAGTGTGGCGAGTGCGTCCATGCTTACGGAGAAAGTGAAAGGCATGAAGGTGGAGAATGTTTTGAAACTTGCAACAGAAGATATATTGGTAATGTTAGGGACAGAACTGACGCCGTCCCGCACAAAATGCGCGGTGTTGCCTCTTGAAGTGCTACAAAAGGCAGTGGTATGCTTAGGGCTATAATGGATGATAATGATCCGAAAGTAAAACGCCAAATTCGAAAGCTAACGATGCGCATAGACAGAAACTTGTGTATCGGGGCGGCAACGTGCGTGGCGATTGCGCCCAAAGCGTGGGCGCTGGACGATGAGGCAAAAGCAATTATCCTTGATACTGTAGAGACTGAAACAGACGAGACGCTTCTTGAGGCCGCCAAAGGGTGTCCGGTAATGGCAATATTCCTCACCGATGACACCGGGAAGCAAATATTCCCCTGATTGCATGATTTTGGTTTCGTTTCCCGACTGACTACATATCTTCATAAAGTGTGATACCTTTATATATATGAGAGATAGCGTGACATGGAAAATCGGCGGGGAGGCGGGCTTTGGCATCATATCCAGTGGTACCATGCTTGCCCGTGCATATTCGCGTGCCGGATACCACATATTGGTAACGAACGAGTATCCTTCTCTTATCCGCGGCGGGCATAACGTCGTGACGGTGCGCATTGCCACGGAACCATTTGAATCATTGAACCGCGATGTGCATATATTGGTGGCACTCAATAAAGAAACAATCAATTTGCACAAACAGGAGGTAGCAGAAGGGACGCTGGTCGTGTTTGATCCCAAAGACGGTGAGCCGGGTGCAAGCGATTTCCCCAAAAAAGTTGTATTGGTTCCGGTGCCATTCAAAGATTTGGTGACGCAACTGCATGGAGAGCCGGTGATGCGCAATACCGTAGCTCTGGGAGTTACCGTGGCGCTTATAGGGTCGGATTTCGAAATGCTTGCAACGGTCATCCGCGATCAATTCCGTAAAAAAGGCGATGAAATAGTTAATCAAAATATCGCAATTGCCAAAGCCGGATACGATCACATTAAGCAGACGTTTGGGACAGAAACTTCTATGTACTTGAGTCAGGTACAAAAAAAAGAAGATCAATTGGTTATCAACGCAAGTGAAGCCTTGGGGTTAGGCGCGGTGCGTGCAGGACTCAAATTTGCCGCTATCTATCCGATGACACCAATTAACGCGCTTATTGGCTTCTTGGCCGATCACGCGAAGTCACTGGGCATTGTGTATAAGCAGCCGGAAGATGAAATTGCCGGCATCAATATGGCCATTGGCGCATCGCTTGCCGGTGTGCGCAGTATGGTAGCTACCAGCGGCGGCGGGTTTGCGCTTATGGTAGAAGGCTTATCGCTTGCGGGCATAGTCGAGGTGCCGTTGGTTATTGACCTGGGCATGAGGGTAGGTCCTGCGACCGGTATGCCGACTTGGACAGAACAGGGGGAGCTTCAATTTGCCATCCACGCAGGGCACGGGGAGTTTCCGCGCATCATACTTGCCCCGTCGGATGCCAAAGAAGCATATACGCTAACCATTGATGCATTTAATTTGGCAGATCGTTTTCAGGTGCCGGTGTTTGTGCTCACGGATAAATATATTAACGAAAGTCAGTGGTGCGTACCTAAGTCGTATGTTACCGGCGAGGTAGTGATAGACAGGGGAAAACTTGTGAAGGATGGTCTGGTACCCCTTGAAGGGACCAGTTCTTTTCCCCGTTATCGGACAGATACAGAAGATGGCGTCTCGCCCCGATCGGTTCCGGGAGTAGCCGGCGGGCAGTATTTTGCAAATTCATATGAACACAATGAAGAAGGGCACGTGACGGAAGATAGTGCGAAGCGCATCGCGATGGTTACCAAGCGGATGAAAAAATTAGCCGCCATAGAGAAGGAAGCGCGCCCACCTACGGTGTTTGGGGAGAGCGATGCGGAATTGACGTTTGTATCGTGGGGTTCATCCCGCGGGCCGATATTGGAAGCGATGAAGCTTCTTGCCAAAAACGGTAAAAAAGCACGGCTTATCCATTATTCATGGCTTTACCCGTTTCCAAGCGGGGAGACCATGAAGCTGCTGTCACCCGCCACGCGCCTCATTGACGTGGAACAAAATGCCACGGGGCAGCTCGCTGCCCTTATCCGCGAGCATACAGGCATCCTTATAAAAGAAAAAATGCTTAAATATGACGGGAGACCGTTTTATCCGGAGGAAATTGTAGAAAAAGTTATATGAGTTCTATAACCGCTGATACATTTAAGACAAGTTTCCTGCCCACATGGTGTCCTGGGTGCGGGGATTTCGGCATTTGGCTATCGCTCAAAGACGCGCTTGCCAAACTTGGCATCGGAGCTGATGACGGACTTATCGTCTATGGCATTGGGTGCCACGGCAACATGTATGATTGGATGAAAATGTATGGATTTGCGGGACTGCATGGCAGAGCATTGCCGGTTGCCCAGGGAGCAAAGCTTGCCAATCACAAACTGCCGGTTATTGTGGTTTCGGGGGACGGCGACTGTTTGGGCGAGGGGGGTAACCATTTTATCCATGCGGCCAAGCGCAATCCGGATATTTGCGTTATGATTCACGATAACCAAGTGTATGGGTTAACTACCGGCCAGGCATCACCGACTGCCAAGCAGGGCTTTAAAACAAAATCCACGCCGGAGGGAGTAATGGATGAACCGGTAAACCCCCTGACGCTTGCCATTACCGCCGGGGCTACGTTTGTGGCCCGAGGGTTTGCGGGTGATCCACAAGGGCTAACAGCGCTTATGGCAGCAGCAATAGAGCATAAAGGATTTGCCGTTCTTGATATTTTACAGCCGTGTGTGACCTTTGATAAGGTTCATACATACCCGTGGTACCGGTCTCGGCTGTATAAACTGGAAACAGAAGGATATACTGCTGACAATAAACTGAAAGCGATGGAAAGGGCGATGGAGTGGGAAGACAAAATTCCCGTTGGTATTTTTTATAAAGAAGAAAAGCAAACGAGTGAAGACCGCGAGCCGGCACTTGCCGAAAAACCGCTTGTTGAGCTTCCTCTTACTATCCAAAACCTTGATGAACTTGTTCATGAATTTGTATGAGAGGGGCTTGCCCCGTACATGCGCTCTTCACGAGCGCGAGGCTGTAAGCCTCCGGCGTGAAGGAAGCAATGTTCGGGGTTGACGAATGCTTTAGCACTTGTTATACTTGAGTGCCAATTATGGATACGACATTACAAATTCCAGCGCAGCATGTACTACCAGTGGTCCCAATTCGGGACGGCATTGTATTTCCGGGTACGGAGATGATCCTTACGTTTGGCCGTCAGCGGTCCGTGTCGGCGATAGAAGCGGGGCAATCTTCCGGCAAGCGCGTGGTTTTGGTCATGCAAAGAAATCCCAATATCAACGATCCCACCCCTTCTGATTTATTTCAGATCGGAACAATCGGGGAAATTGTCCAGATGATGAAAAACGAGGGCGAAATCAATGCGCTGGTTCGCGGCATTGCCAAAGTAGAGGTGTCCAATTATGAAGCAGTTGAGCCGTTTTATGTGGCGCGGGTAGTGGAAGTGGGAGACGTAGTGACGGAAGACGATGAAACAAAGGCGCTGTTTAACCATTTGACCAATGAACTGCGAAGAGCAGTGAAGCTGGGCAAAACCATGGATTTCCTGACGTTTATGAACATCATGTCGGGCGTGACGCCCTTGGTATTGTCCTATCAGGTGGCAGGCGTACTGGATATAAAACCCGCGGAACGCCAGGAATTGTTGGAAATTGCAAGTGTGCGCACGCGGCTTGAGAAAGAAATCAACTATTTAGCCCGCGAAACAAAAATTTTAGAACTTGAAAAAAAGATTGCCACCAAGACGCAGGAAAAGTTTGATAAAAACATGCGCGAACAGGTGCTTAGGGAACGCATGAAAACAATAGAGAAAGAACTGGGAGAGGATGACGATAACAAAGAAACAAAAGAACTTGCAGACAAAATTAAAAAATCAGGAATGCCGGAAGAAGTGCGGATCAAAGCTGAAAAAGAGTTAGCACGCTTGGGACAAATGTCGCAGTATAACCCGGAAGCTTCATATGTGCGCACATACCTGGACTGGTTGGTAGAGTTGCCGTGGGCGGTTGCAAGCCCCAATAATGTGAATATAAAAGATGCGGAACATGTGCTGGATCAGGATCACTACGGGCTGAAAAAAATCAAAGAGCGGATACTGGAATACTTGGCCGTCATGAAATTGCGCGCGCATGCCCAAGAGAGAGAAGAGAGCAAAGAGCAGAGTGAAAAAGAAACAAAGAAAGTAGGCAAAGGCGCGCCAACAATTTTATGTTTTGTGGGTCCTCCCGGAGTAGGTAAAACCTCAATCGGCAAATCCATAGCCCGGTCCCTCGGCCGAAAATTCGTAAAGATGTCATTGGGCGGCATACGGGACGAAGCGGAAATCCGGGGCCACCGCAGAACGTATGTCGGGGCGCTTCCGGGCCGCATCATCCAGGGCGTGAAGCAGGCGGGGACTAAAAATCCGGTGTTCATGCTAGATGAAATAGATAAAGTAGGCACGGACTTCCGCGGCGATCCGTCGGCAGCGCTTTTGGAAGCGTTGGATCCGGAGCAAAATTCTGCGTTTTCCGACCATTATTTGGATGTACCGTTTGACTTGTCCGACGTATTTTTTATTACGACCTGTAATGTGCTGGACACGATCCCGCCGGCACTGCGGGACCGGTTGGAAGTGATTCATTTCCCGGGATATACGGAGGAAGAAAAGTTTCACATCGTGCGCGACTTTCTGTTTGAAAAACAGCGGGAAATTCATGGGCTACCGGAGGGCAGCGTACGGATGACGACACAAGCATTTTTTTCGGTGATCCGCCGATATACGCGCGAAGCAGGGGTTCGCAATTTGGAGCGGGAGGTTGCAACAATTTTCCGAAAAATCGCCAAAAAAGTTGCGGATAACGGCATAAAAAAGCACGCCTTTACCATCGGACCCAAAGATTTGCACACGTATTTAGGGCCGTACAAATTTACGTCCTATTTTGCCGAGAAAAAAGACGAAGTGGGTATGTCGACGGGGCTTGCGTGGACGGAAGCAGGAGGAGACATCCTGTTTATCGAAGTTGCCCTTATGCCCGGGAGGGGAAGCCTCATACTTACCGGTCAACTGGGAGATGTGATGAAAGAATCCGCAACAGCTGCCATGTCCTATGTGCGCAGCCGCTGGCGCATGTTGGGACTAGGGGAGAAGTTTTACCAAAAGCTTGATGTCCACGTTCATGTGCCGGAAGGCGCCGTGCCCAAAGACGGTCCGTCAGCAGGTGCGGCAATCGGCACGGCACTCGTATCTGCGCTCACGAAGATTCCGGTGAGGCGGGTGATGGCCATGACGGGGGAAATAACGCTTCGCGGACGGGTGCTGGAAATCGGCGGAGTAAAGGAAAAAGTCATTGCCGCCCACCGCGCAGGGATAAAAACGCTTATATTGCCCAAGAACAACAAAAAAGATTTGGAAGATATACCCAAAAGCGTGGTTTCGGATTTATCGTTTCACTTCGTGGAACATATGGATGAGGTGCTTCGACTGGCCCTTGCCAAGCAGCCGGTAAGTGAAAAGAGTCCCCAGGTGCCCGCTGCCACCCACGCGCATTTAACGGCCTAAGGGATCGTCCGTAAATAACTTCCCAGGTATTTACGAATACGGCCCTTTGTGTCGCACCTTCAAATCAAAAAATGCTCACATTATTTTCGGGTGCGACCTAAGCAGCTAGCGCAGATAATCGTATACCGCTTTGGAAATCTCTGCGATGAGTTTTATAGTTGTTGGCTCGTCGCTCACGTCGCTTGTAAATATGCCTATGTAATAGGTGAGGTTGCCCTGATGAACAATTCCGGCATCGTGCATGACCCCCACTTCAGTGCCGATTTTATGATAGACCGTGGTCCCTTTGGGCAAAAGTGCCGGGATCCGGTCTTCAAAATCGCTGTCTTTGAAAAACGCGAGCATTTCCTGCGTATAGGCAGTATTGGTAATTTTTCCGGTGTAAATTTTGTCCATGAGTATTTCCATATCTTTATTTGACGTTTTGTTGTTGATAATGTCGGTTTGCGTGAGCCCCCAGCGGTTGACGAGTGTTTGGATGGTATCCAGTCCGACGGTATAATTTGCCAAAATGTAGGCTGCTGTATTGTCACTTTGCTGCATCATAAGCTTGGCCAGTGTTTTGACCGAATAGGTAGAACCCGGCGGATCAGATTGGATGGTGCCGGTGCCGTAGTATTGGACATCCGAAGCCTGTATGGTGACGCTCGTGTCCAAATCAATAGCCTGGTTTTGCACCTGCCAATAGAGCGCCGCGATGATGGGAATTTTGTTTACGGACGCTGCGGTAAATATGACGGTATCGTTGATGCCCATAGAGAAGTCGGACGTGTAATCCTTCACATAGATAGAGTAGTTTTTCCAGGTATTGCCAATCTGAGCTTGTATTTTTTTTTGAAGTTCCTCGGGATTCCTTCTCCTGACGAATGGGTTGGGGAAGGTAAACGTGGACGGCGCGTCATTGGGAAGTGGAGAAACGATTGTGGAGTTGGCTTTTTGGGAAACAATGAATACCCCCACAAGGGACAGAATAAAAGCGGTGAGTATGGGAAGTAGTGGAAAAGATTTTTTGGTATGTTCCCGCCGGTATTCGTACATATGGGGAGTATTATAGCAGGAAGAACGCAGCCGTCACGTGTGTCCGGTAATTTCCGTCAGAAAGTGATATAATGGGTAGACTGAAAGGAGAAACACTATGAACGGAACAATCAAAACAAAAACGGATAGAGGATTTGGTTTTATAGCTCGCGAAGGCGAAGTAAAAGACCTATTCTTTCATTCCAAAGATTTGGTTGGTGTCACATTTGACGCCTTACAAGTCGGTGCAGCTGTTACATTTGAAGTCGTAGACGGTCCAAAAGGCCCGAGCGCAAAAAATGTAAAGTTAGCATAACGTTAATTTACATTAACAAACATAAAAAGTCCCGGTAACGCGGGGCTTTTTATGTTTTGCGGATATAGGTGGGGCCGCTCGACTTCCTTACAAAGAAACTGTTTAATTAAAGTACCCCAAATTATATCACGCTGGAACCAGCTTCTGGCATCGCTTAATGCTTGGTCATCAGTGTTAAACACCAGCTTTGCTCCTCAGCCCGCACTGCTTGCTTCCTAACTACCACAAGTTATTCCAAAGCAGTGATATAATTCGGCCATGATAACTAAGCCGACAGTGTTAGTTTTAGGAGCAGGAGCCAGCAACCCCTATGGATACCCGACTGGAAAACAGCTTAAGAAGACCATGCTAGAAGAGCTAGCAAATCCCTCGTCAAGGATGGTATCCATATTCTCATATCAAGCCTTTGGAGAAAGAGATATACAATCATTTAGAAAAGCGCTATTACGCTCTGGACAAGCGTCCATAGATGCCTTTTTAGAACATCAACCTCGCTTCATGGAGATGGGGAAACTTGCAATAACAGTTGCATTAGCGGCAAAAGAAAATACCGACGGAATGTTTATCATCGGAGACTGGTATGAGCATCTTTTTCGCGCGCTTGATGCACGGCCGGAGGAGTTTAGTAAAAATAAATTTTCAATTGTCACTTTTAACTATGACCGCTCGATTGAAACATTTTTGGTTAATTCCCTCAAGTATTCATATGACAAAACGGAAGAGGATGCTGGCAAAATACTTTCAAGCATCCCTATTATCCATCTGCACGGTCAAATCGGAAATCTACCTTGGCAGGACAAACAAACGAATCGGGAATACGGAAACATTGATGATAATTTCCAAATCAAACAAAGTAGCGCTGGAATTAGAATTATTCATGAGGCAGACGCCGCGAAGGACGCAGCCTTTATTGCTTCCAGAAAACTCATCGGAGATGCTGAGCAAATCTATTTTCTTGGTTTTGGGTATCATCCTGATAATATAGCCCGTTTGGGCATTGCTGAAATAGACATCGAAGGAAGAGCTGTCTTTGGCACATGTATGGGGTATACGAACCGTGAAGCTGAAGATACTATGGTTCGGTGTGGGCGGAAAATAGACTTAAAACAACCGGGCTCTCAACATTTTTCGATATTACAGTTTATGAGAGAAAATATTCGGTTAGTTTGATGCTCTTTTTATTCACGAGAATTCCTTTCGGTTTTTATTTTTCCATCCTTATCCCTAAGAACCGCATGGAACGAGTCCCTCAGCCTAATTTGGTCTTTGAAATGACCTTCAAAGAATTTTTCAAAACGGTTTGCAAAAAGCGCGAAAAAGAATGAGAGTATAAAAAATAAAATGGACAACAAAGTCCCATATTGAGGAGCAACTATAGGAGCTAGGATTCCCAATACTCCAGACAATAATGCCAGTGCAACAAACTTCTTACTAATAGTCGCCTTAAAATCTCTGAAAAATATCATTTTCTATATTATACCACTGAACCTATAACGGTTAGTCGTTTGGTGGTAAAATACACTCATGAGCGATGAAGAAATGCGTACAAAGTGGATTGAATGGATAACGATAATTCACAACAACATTGAAGAGCTATTGACTAGCCAGCACATATACAAAACGTATTTGGAAATAGTTAAAAATAATCCGGAAATCCAGTCTCCACGGGATTTTCACGATTGGGTCAGAAAAAATTACGCAAGTGCTGTGGCTATCCACATACGCCGAGAGTTGGACATCGGTTCTGATGTGGTTTCTCTAAAAAGATTGCTTACGCAAATTCAGAAAAATCCCCAGATTATAACCAAAGAATGGTTCAAGAGCATGTATAAAGGCAGTAACGCAGAGGATTTTGCAGGCGGCGACTTCCAGAACGTAGCCGGAGTTGGTGAAATTTTTGACCCTGAAATTGCAAGAAGAGACATAGAAAAGCTCGAAGAGTTGGGAGCACATATCGAGGACTACGCTACGTTACGGCTCGCGCATAATAGTAAAAAGTCTATTACCAAAGATCCAACCTATGATGACTTGGACGCTTTCATAAAAGAATATGAAGAAATAGTCAAGAAATACATCCTTCTGTTCACAGCCTCTGGCTATACCTCTCTTACGCCGACCTGGCAGTATGATTGGGAGGAAATATTTACAAAACTATGGATAAGGCCACGACAATAACCATCGACCCAAAAATATTCATCAATAAACCATTTATTACGTGCCCGAAATGCAAGAAAGCCGACAGTTTCGGCGTTTTGATGATAAATCGCGCTTCGTTTGTAAGGAGGTGTCGGGAATGTTGGCATGACGAATCCTACCCGTTGCCGGAGCTGGACAAGAAAGTGTTGTATCTCGACCAATTTGTAATAAGCAATATGATGAAGGCTATAAATGCTGAGCTCGGAAAAACAGACAAAGTAGATAAGACATATTTGCGAATGTTTGAGGAGTTGGACACCTTGGTGAAATTACAGCTTATTGTATGTCCTGATTCAGAGTTTCATAGGCAAGAGTCTCTTCCTTCTTTTTACATGGCACACAAAAGAATGTACGAGCATTTGTCCCACGGTACAAGCTTTTACGACAGGCAAACAATTGAGCGCTTCCAAGTTGATGAGGGGTTCAAGAGCACTGTAAAAAATAAAACCTACGACAGGAAATCATTAGGTGTGGACGATATTTTACAAGGAGACAGAAATGAATGGCAGGGCCGGTTTTTAATCAGCATTGATTCAAAAATAGAACCAAAAGAAATAGAAGATTTTCAAAATCAGAGATTACAAATTCATGAAAATGTTAAGTCATTGTTTGAAACCTGGAAAAATGAAAAAGGAAAATCCTTTGATGATTACTTTAGCGAAATAGCTTCTGTTTATGGAGGTCGTATTGCCAGAAATTATGTAGAAAGTGTGATGAAGTACTTCCAGGCATCTCTTGGCATCCAACCTCTCACACCAGAGCAGATGATTCCCGTCATGATGGGACAAGAAAGCATAATTATTAGTTCATTGCAGCGTCACTTGCCCAACGAAGACAAAGGTGAGGAAAATTTGAAAAAAGTTATTGCCTACCTTCAGTCAGACGTGCCCATGGGTCTTCCATTCAATGAAATATATAGCGCCCTTTGGGCCGCTATAGTATACCAAGCTGGTACAGGCGGAAGAACAAACGCGCCTAACATAGGAATGGTAAATGACATTCAGATGGTGTCCACTTTGCTTCCTTACTGCGATGCGATGTTCGTGGACCGGGATATGCATAGCTTATTAAATTTTGGTGCTGTCAAAAAAATTGTCGAGAAATATGATACGCGGATTTTTTCTTTGGCAAGTAGGGACGACTTTTTCACTTATTTGTCAGACATCAAAGCCATAGCAAGTAAAAAACACATGAAAACCGTTCAACAAGTGTACGGACCGGATTGGCCGACTCCCTTTTTGGAGATGTTCGAGTAGCACCGTAAAATTTTTAGCTTTCTTCTCTCTTAGCACTGACGACAATAGCTCCAAATAGAAGTCCAAAAAATAGCAACATACCGTCAGATTTCTTAAAAAACTTTGCCCACTCTGGAATCTTTAAATTCCGTACATCCTCAACGGATGACTCTCCGCATGACCCTCGGCCATCGTTTTGGCAAACGACGTCACCAGTCGCAATCATAGGGCCTTTCGGTAAGTAATGATTAACATAGTAAATCAATATTCCTACCATAAGGAGACTCACCCAAATTGATGTTCTCAAAAGTATAAGCGCCTTTTTCCTCATATAATTTTGGAAATCAACCCGACGGGTTATATAGCTTCAAACCTCTTCTTTTTTGGGAAGTAGTGGGATACAAATTCTTAAGAAAATGAGGAAGTTTTATATTCGTTTTCCGAAGAGGAGATCTTTTTGGTCTTGGGATATGGTTAGGAACCCTGATTTTTCTAACCGAAGTAGCATACTTTGCGGCGCGAGGCCGAATTTTTTGCAAAAATCGGGGAAATTGTCGGGAAGTTGATCCAGTTGCAGAGATCGAGAACTTTTGCCTGCAGTAAACCTTTCCCATTCGGGTATGAGCGTGCTTGAGGGAGCCAAAACAAAACTCGCAAATGTTTTTGCCTGGCGTTCAATATAGTCGTATATTTTTGCATCCAGCTTCGCATGCCAATCGAGAAAATCAGTAAATGAACGCGGTCCGTGCTTTATGTACCATTCTCGATGGAGAACCATGTGTCCCAGTTCTTCCGCTAATGTGAAACGCGCACGCTCTTTTTGCTGTACATAGACATGTTCGTCGATGCCGATGGCGTCAAATGAGTTGTTGATGATCCCGTTTATGCCAAACCTATTTTCTAAGTCCGGATAAACTACAAGTCGAATATTCAACCGGAGTTCCAAAATTTCCTCTATCGGTACGGGAATAGTAAGACCGGGGTTATACTGCTTGAGAAATTTGTTGGCCTCTTGTTCAATGGTGCGAAGTGTCCAATCTTCCGGCTTATTCATTGGAGTCGTTCAAAAAGTCGATAAGTTCCTCAAATTTGTTTTTGTCCATCTTTTTATTCCTCATGGTCCTAAAAAACGCGGGTAAAAACATAGTGTTTTCCGTCTGTACGTCTTTGGGTATGAAGCCTTTTGCGATGTAGGCGAGATCATGAAACGTCACCCATGGCTCCGTGTCTTTTGAGATTTGCAGAGCTTTTGCGTACCCTGCTAATTTTTCGTCATCTACCGTAGGAGGGAGCATGTTTCTTTCCAAGCGGCTGATATTGCCCGGATCGTAGCCAAAGCGTTCACAAAAAGATCGCAGCGTCATGCCGAGCGAGATCCGCCTATTGCGAAAAAACTCGCCGAAATTCGTGGTCGGTTGACTTTTCATAAGTATGTTGTAATAATAATACAACAGTTTTCAAATGTCAATGTGATGAAGGGACGGTCCTGAAAAAGATTGTTGTAGCATGCTGTGGAAATCAACCCGACGGGTTATATAGCTTCAAACCTCTTCCTTTTAGAGTGCCGCCAGAGGGATTCGAACCCTCGATTTGTTGATTGAGAATCAACCGTCCTGGGCCACTAGACGATGGCGGCTCCATGCTTGGAGCGACGGGGCTAGTAACAGCTTGATTTTATCAGTTTGTTCTTGACACGGCAAGGGAATTTCGATAGACTACAATTCTGTTGAGAAGACTCCCAGCCTATAAGTCGCACGGGGAGATTTTTTTTAAGGTCTATGACAAATCAGACAAATGGAGTTCAAGGGGAAATAGTCCATCGGGTACTTCTGACCAAAGAAGGATTAGCCCAGCTAAAAGCGGAATATGAAGAATTGGTGCAAAAAAAGCGGCCGGATGCGGTGAGCCGTCTTTCTGATGCGCGGGATTTAGGCGACCTATCCGAAAACAGCGAATATGCAGCGGCCAAGCAGGATTTGGCGTTTATTGACGGCAGGATTGCAGAACTTGAAGATATACTGCATAGCGCCAAAGTCGTCACGACACACGGGAAATCCCAGGTGGATGTAGGGTGTAAAGTGACGCTCCATGTTAACGGCAAAAAAGACGTATTTCATTTGGTGGGCGAATGGGAAGCAGATCCCAAACAAAAGAAAATATCCCACGAATCACCGTTGGGCAAGGCGCTGCTTGGCAAAAAAGTAGGCGAAAAAGTAGAAGTGGAAGCGCCGGCAGGGAAAATCCAGTATAAAATTCTCGATATCGAGTAACCTCAAGTGGTATATAATGGCAGTATATGCCGACCATAGATGATTTGAAATCCGTACGGATCCAAAAACTTGAAGCGCTCAAAAAGCAGGGTATAGATCCGTTTCCGGCGACAATACTCCATAAGCACACAGTTGCCAAAGCCAGAGCCATGATAGGACGGGACGCGGCGGTTGCCGGGCGCATCATGGGGCTTCGCGGCCACGGAAAAATTTTTTTCTTGGACATCGGGGACGCTACCGGAACCATTCAGGTAGTGCTTAAGTCCGATCAGTGCGATGCAAAAGCATTTGAGCTGACAAAATTTATTGATTTAGGAGATTTTTTGGCAGTACAAGGAGAGGTAGGCAGAACCCAGGCAGGGGAGGTTTCTGTTTTTACAAAAAACTTTCAACTTATCTCCAAAGCCATCCGGCCGCTGCCGGGGGAGTGGCATGGACTAAAAGACGTCGAAGATCGGTACCGTCAGCGGTATGTTGATTTGATTGTCAATTCCCAGGTGCGGGATGTGTTTTTAACCCGTTCGCGGGTTATCACTTACCTTCGAAATTACCTGGATAGCGACGGATTTTTGGAAGTGGAAACGCCGGTGCTCCAGCCAATCTATGGCGGAGCGCAGGCGCAGCCTTTTGTGACGCACCATAATGCACTCGATGTAGACTTGTATCTTCGAATTTCCGATGAGCTTTACCTGAAGCGGCTCATTGTCGGCGGGTTTGATAAAGTGTATGAGATCGGCCGCGATTTCCGAAATGAAGGCATAGACCGCCAGCACAATCCGGAATTTACGATGCTTGAGTTTTACTGGGCGTACACCGATTACGAAGCATTGATGCGCTATACAGAAGTGATGCTTTCAAGCCTTATAAAAGAATTGAAAGGTTCATATAAATTAACGTATCAGGGGGAAGAACTGGACTTTACCCCGCCATGGCCAAAGAAAACATATCGCGATGTGGTGTTGGAATATTCGGGAATTGATATTGATGAGGCGGATGATGAAAAAAAACTGTTGGCAGCTATCAAGAAAAAAAAGATTGTTCTGGATTTGACTGGTGTTGTGGGATTTGGTGCGCTTCTGGACACCCTGTATAAAGCTACATCGCGGCCACATTTAACCGGCCCAATGTTTCTGACGGATCGGCCGACGGCATTTGTAGCGCTTGCAAAACGCCGGCCAGACGACTATAGGAAAACCGCATCGTTTCAGCTCATTACTGCTGGCAAGGAACTCATCAACGCATATAATGAGCTGAATGATCCGTTTGATCAGGCCAAGCGCTGGAAAGAGTCAGAGAAACTGGGTGATATGGGACAAACTGAGCATGAAGCATTTGATGCAGATTACATTCGCGCGCTTGAGTACGGCATGCCGCCGACTGCCGGTTGGGGCATGGGGGTAGACCGGTTAGTTTCAATACTCACGGATCAGCATAGCCTCAAGGATGTTATTTTATTTCCGACGCTACGGCCGGAAACATCTAAATAACCGTTATGGAATTGACCAAACAGCAGGCGATTGATTTACTGCATGCACACATGCAAAATGCAAATTTGCGGCGGCATTGCTATGCGGTGGGATATGTGATGCGCGCGCTTGCCGGGAAACTTGGGGGAAACCCCGACGAATGGGAAATACTGGGGATTCTGCATGATGCGGATTGGGAGGAAACGAAAGATACGCCGGACCAGCATACGAGAAAAACACTTGCGTGGCTGGGCGAGCTTGGCATTTCTGAAGGGCCGTTGGTGCATGCATTCATGTCTCACAACAATCGCCACACACACCTTGGGGAGCTTGAAGGAGCCATGGAATGGGCACTGGAAACCTGCGATGAACTGACGGGGTTTATCGTCGCTGTTGCGCTCGTGCGGCCGGAAAAAACATTAGCTGCAGTTTCTGTGGAGTCGGTACTTAAAAAATGGAAAAATAAAGAATTCGCCCGTGCTGTTGACCGCAGTCAGATAGCCCAATGCGAAGAAAAACTTGGAATTCCGCTTGCGGAGTTTATCAACGTTGCATTGACTGCGATGCAGGAGCATGCAGGTGAGTTGGGATTATGAAAAAATTGCTTATTGCGACTTCTAACCCGGGAAAACTTGCAGAAATTAAACGGTTTCTGACCGATCTGCCTCTTGAGCTGGTCGGACTTAGCGATGTTGGCATCACGGACACGGTAGAAGAAACCGGAACCACGTTTGAAGAAAATGCGGTTCTGAAGGCAAAATTTTATGCGAAGCGTTCGGGTTTGCCAACGCTTGCCGACGACGGCGGGTTTGAAATAGATGCCCTTGCCGGCCAGCCGGGGGTAAAATCCCACCGCTGGATCCATGGCGACCGGGATGATAAAGATGAAGAGCTTATCCAGTACGCGCTGGACAGATTAAAAGATGTGCCGGATGAGAAACGGGGAGCACAACTTCGACTGGTACTTGCCCTCGTGCTGCCGTCCGGCGAAATGTTTACAGCAGAAGAGAAGATCCGCGGTATTGTGGCGCGTCAAGCGTCCGATTTCCGCCACAAAGGATTTCCGTATCGTTCGCTCCTTTTCTTGCCGGAGATAGGAAAATACTATAATCATGACGAATTGACCGCGACGGAGACGGAAACGTATAATCACAGAAAGAAGGCACTGGAAATACTCAAGCCCATTTTGAAATCAAAAGTATGCTCGACATAAACTACATCCGCGAAAACTTGGAACTCGTCAAACAAGCGGCGAAAAACAAAAACCGCGAGGTCGACTGGGAAACCTTGCTCAAGCTTGATGATCGAAGAAGAGAATTGATTGGAAAAGTCGAAGTGCTAAGGGCAGAGAGAAACGTCATAAGCAGCAAGAAGCAAGAGATAAGCGACAAGAGGGGAAAAGAAATAAAGCAAGAATTAAAAGATATTGAGGGTGAACTGCGAAGTGTTGAGGATCAATTTGGCCTCCTTATGCTTACCGTGCCCAATGTTCCCCATGAGAGCGTGCCGGTGGGGAAAGATGCAAGCGGGAATAAAGAGATTAAAACATGGGGAAAGGTTCCGAAATTCAATTTTGAACCCAAAGACCACATCGAGCTTGCCAAAGCGCTTGACCTTATGGATTTGGAGCGGGGAGCCAAAGTTGGCGGGTTCCGCGCGTATTTCCTAAAAAACGAAGCAGCGCAGATGGAACTTGCCATCATGTGGTATACCCTTAATAAGCTTGTGGGCAAAGGATACACGCCGCTTATCGCGCCAAGTCTGGTGCGCGAATTTACACTTGTCGGGAACGGTCAATTTCCGTGGGGCAGGGAAGAAGTCTACCACTTGCAGAAAGATGACCTCTATCTGGCGGGCACTGCGGAAGTGCCGGTGACGGCATATTTCAGTGATGAAGTGCTGCAGGAAAAAAATTTGCCGAAGAAATTTGTGGCCTTTTCTCCATGTTTTCGTCGCGAAGCTGGCAGCTACGGAAAAGATACAAAAGGGCTCTACCGGCTACACCAATTTAATAAAATTGAACAAGTTATTATCTCAACCAATGATTTGAACAATTCTCTTACTCTACATGAGGAGTTGTTGGCCAATGCAGAAGAAATTTTGCAGGATTTGGAATTGCCATACCGGGTGCTCCTCATGTGTACCGGAGACATGGGCGAGCCGCAGGTAAAAAAATACGACGTGGAAACATGGATGCCCGGAAGGGAAGCATATGGGGAGACAATGTCTAATTCCATAATGGGAGATTTTCAAGCCCGTCGCCTAAAAATTCGATATAAAGCAAAAGAAGGCAAAACCATGTATTGCCATACGCTCAACAATACCGCGATAGCATCGCCGCGAATACTTATTGCGATACTGGAAAATTACCAACAGGCTGATGGTTCTATTAAAGTGCCAAAAGTGCTTCAGCCCTTTTTGGGAAAGAAAGAAATACGAAGATAACCTGCAAAGGTGTCACCTTGCCAAGCAAGGTGACACCTTATGAACAATGACTTGGTTCTCCTATATTTTTCCTCAAACAATCCTTCGTACATCATCCAAGTACAATAGCCATATCCGCATCAACGAAGAGCGGGGAAAGTTAAAACTTTTGGTTAACGGTTCGCGGGAGTCCGGGGAGTATATCGAAAAACTTTGGAAGGAAGCATTTGCCGCTTTTGGTTTTGGTGGGTTGGGGTCAGGCCTTAAGCTCCACCAAGGCCTGACCCCGTCTATTCTTGTGCTCGGTGTTGCAGGAGGCACGGTTATCCATCTTGCCCGCAGGATGTATCCGAAAGCAGCCATAACCGGTGTAGACATAGACAAAGTGATGTTAGATATCGGCCGCACGTATTTCGGGCTTGGAGAGGCTAAGGGGTTAACCCTCATCCATCAAGACGCAAAACAGTATGTGCAAAAGGCGGTTGTGCAAAAGAAACAATATGATTTGATCATCGTTGATTTATTTTTGGGCCGGGAGATACCCGGGTTTGTAGAGAGCCAGTCCTTTTTGCGGCAATTACACCGATTGCTTAAAAAAGACGGCAGAGTGATTATCAATTTTTTGCGCGAGCTAGAGTATGAGTCTGTGTCGGATAAGCTTATGGAAAGACTCAAAAAAACATTTCGGGTCGTGCAGGATTTTGGTCTCTACCATAACCGATTCTTCTGGGCGCGTTAGGCTTATTTGTGGTAAAATTGAGTCCATGTTCAAATTCCTCGGTAAGATCCTCGACAGCAACGAAAAAGAGATTACGAGGCTGCGCAGCATTGTCGCACAGATTAATGAAAAAGACGGCGAGATGCGTAAGATCAAAGAGAGCAGCCAGCCTGCCGGCAGGCAGGGATTTACCAGAAAGACGGCGGAATTCAAAGAGCGTTTGGCCCATGGCGCTACGCTTGATGATATTCTTCCCGACGCTTTTGCACTGGTGCGGGAAGCCGCCCATCGCACAATAGGAGAGCGTCACTTTGACGTGCAGCTTATGGCTGCCGTTACCCTTCATCACGGGAAAATTGCGGAGCAAAAAACCGGTGAGGGGAAAACGCTCTCTGCCACACCGGCGCTGTACCTGAATGCCCTTACCGGAAGAGGCGCGCATCTGGTGACGGTGAACGATTATCTGGCCCGCCGGGATGCCGGATGGATGGGGCCGATCTATCACCTGTTGGGGTTATCGGTTGGGGCAATTATCAGTGACCAGTCGTTTATCTATGACCCGGAATATAATGATGCGACAGCAGTCGATTGGAAACTTAAACATCTGCGTCCGGTAACCCGCCAGGAAGCGTATAAAGCGGATATAACCTACGGCATCAATTCTGAATTCGGATTTGACTATCTTCGCGACAATATGGCATCTGATATGTCGCAGCTTGCCCAGCGTGAGTATCACTTTGCCGTGATAGACGAGGTGGATTCCATATTAATTGATGAGGCGCGGACACCGCATATTATTTCCGCTCCCGATATGGAGGCGACGCATAAATATTACGATTATGCCAAGATTGTTGAGAAGCTAATTTCTCAGACAGACTTCGTGGTAGATGAAAAACTGCGCACCGCGCATCTGACGGATCACGGGATCCTAAAAATTGAAAAAATGTTGGGGACGGGAAACATTTATGAAACGGATTTTGAAACGGTGCACCATATCGAAGCGGCGCTTAAAGCCAAGGCATTGTTTCACAAAGACAAAGAATACATTGTAAAAGACGGACAGGTGATCATCGTGGATGAGTTTACCGGAAGGCTTCTGCAGGGCCGGCGTTTTAGCGAAGGGATCCATCAGGCGATAGAGGCCAAAGAAGGCGTTTCGATCCAACAGGAGAGTAAGACGCTGGCAACGGTGTCACTCCAAAATTACTTCCGCATGTATGAAAAACTGGCGGGCATGACGGGTACGGCGGCAACCGAAGCAGAGGAATTCAAAAAAATTTATAATCTGGACGTTATTGCAATTCCGACACACCGTGCTATGGTGCGGCGCGATTTCCCCGACAGCGTTTACAAAACGCCGCGGGCAAAGTATGCGGCGGTAGCGGAAGACATAATTGAACATTACCGGCGGGGGCAGCCGGTGTTGGTGGGAACGACCTCAATTGATAAAAATGAAATTATCAGCGAGCTTCTAAAGCGCAAAGGCATACCGCATCAGGTACTAAACGCCAAAAACCATTTGAAAGAAGCCATGATTATAGCGGAAGCCGGCAAAAAGGGAGGGGTGACGGTAGCCACCAATATGGCAGGCCGCGGGGTAGACATAATCCTCGGCGGATCCAAAAAGGAAAAGTGGGAAGAGGAAAATGAACATATCTGGAAAAAAGAAAACGATGCATGGCAGAAAAGCCATGATGAAGTAGTTGCGGCCGGCGGGCTACATGTCATCGGTACCGAGCGGCATGAATCCCGTCGTATTGATAATCAATTGCGTGGGCGGTCCGGCCGGCAGGGGGATCCCGGATCGAGTCGGTTTTATGTATCGTTGGAAGATGATATCATGCGGCTTTTTGGAGGAGAACAGGTAGCAAAGCTTATGACTATTTTCAAGCTTCCGGAGGATGTGCCCCTGGAGCATGGCATGGTATCGCGGGCTATTGAACAGGCGCAGACGAAAGTGGAAGGGTTTCATTTTGACAGCCGCAAACACCTGGTAGAGTATGATGATGTTTTAAATAAGCAGCGTGAAATCGTCTACAGGCGGCGCAGAAAAATACTGGAAGGCGAGCGGCAGAAGGAAAAAATTCTCTCCGCTATTTCTTCAGAACTTGAAAATGTGATAGCCATGTACGCGTCAGACAACGGCGCTACGTTTGACAGGGAAAAAATCATTACAGAATTTATTTCCATCATTCCATTTGATGAGGCATCGCGGGGGCAACTTTATACACAACTCGAGCAGCTTCATACAAGTATTGAAATAGCGGACTTTTTAACAAAATTAGCATCCGATATGTATGAAGCACGGGAAAAACAGGTAGAGGGGGACGTCATGGGACAAATCGAACGCTGGGTAAGTTTGCAGGTGATAGATAAGTTATGGATGGACCATTTGGATGCCATAGATGATTTGCGCGAAGGCATCGGACTTCGCGGATACGGCCAGCGGGATCCGCTGGTTGAATATAAAAACGAGGCATTCACCATGTTTGAGCGGCTGATTGGTGCTTTTGACAGCGAGATAATCCATAGGATATTTAAAGTGCAAGTGCAACTGGCTCCTTCGAGCCAAAATCCGACTCCCGCGAAGAGGGATCTGGCTCCGCCAGACAATCAAAATCTGCAATCGCCAATTGCGCAGGCGGCCAAGCGGATGCAGACCAATGCGCCGCGAACTTCCGTGGCCCAACCCGTGGTTGTCAAAAAACTCGGCCGCAACGACCCATGTCCCTGCGGTTCAGGAAAGAAGTGGAAAAAGTGCCATTACCCAAATATTCCTTAGGTGAATAAAATATGAGTTGGTTTATCTTTGCCATTATAAGCGTTGTGTCAAGCTCCGTATCAAATATTGTGCAGAGAGCAGTGATGAGAGATAAAGAAAGTGACCCCGTAGCATCTTCGATTCTTTTTCAATTCATTTTAACTTTTATTACAGGGATTTTCGCTCTATATAAAGGTTTTACTGCCCCACCAATAATTAACTTTCCATTGCAGTTTATGGTAAGCGCAACATTTTACGGAGTAGGGACACTGTGCATGTTTCAAGCAGCCAAACGGATTGAGGCTTCAGAAAAGACTATTTTATCTGCATTTGGGGCAATAGTTACAATTGTAGTAGCGCTTATTTTTTTAAACGAATCATTTACGATCAGGCAGTTTTTTGGAACAGGACTGGTGCTATTATCAGTAGTATTAATCCAAAATAAGTTGGGCATTGTTCGAAATATTGGGACGTTGTATGCGATTTTAGGAACTTCTCTGTATGCGGTAGCTGTAGTAAGCGATACTTTTATTTTGCGACATTACGATGCAATTTCTTATACCCCAGTAATGTCATTCTTGCCAGGAGTGGTACTGCTATTGGTAAATCCAAGCGTTATAAAGCGCTTCAAGAGTATTCTTAACGGCAGATATATAAGAAATATGTTTTTGTATGGTTTCTTTTATGGTATTCAGGCAATCATGTATTATTTGGCTTTGAGCCTAGGTGCAAACGCGTCACAAATGGCACCACTATTTAGATCAGAAATAGTATTGACCGTGCTTCTTGCGGTTTTTTTGTTAGGAGAAAGAAAAAAACTGGGAATTAAATTATTAAGTGCAGTAATTGTTTCTATTGGAGTGTTTTTGATTAAATAAAGCTCTGTAAAAATGCCACTATCCATAAATAGGATGAGTAGATGCTGCTTGACTTTGTAATACATTTGTAATACAATATGACAAGAATAGTAGTGCGAAAGATTGTCTGGGACGCGTTTAATGCGGAACACATCAAAAAGCACCGCGTAAACCAGGAAGAAGTTGCCATTGTTGTAGGAAGTCCTATTTACCATAATCGTGCACATAGCGGTCGGTATCTTTTGGTAGGAAGGACAGCGAAAAGAATCATCGCAGTCGTGATACGACGAGAAAAAACAGGCGTTTATTATATTGTGACCGCTCGCGATGCAGACAAAAAAGAAAGGAGGAGAGTATATGAAAAAGAAAAAAGCAAGTAGGATTCCGAAATTTAAAAATGTTCGCGAAGAGGCAAAATTTTGGGATACTCATAGTTTTGTAGATTTTGAAGATGAGCTTGAAGATGTTGAAATAGTAGTGGAACTAGCCAAGCCTCGAGATGAAACGTTGGTATTGCGAATTCAGAAAAATATGAAAGAGAGATTAGAACGGATAGCCCATAAAAGAGGCTTAAATATTTCCACGCTTTCCCGTATCTGGCTCATGGAAAAGCTTCAACACGCAGCATAGGTACTCGCTCATTTCGTTTCCTTTTTTGCTTTTGCAATTGTAGACAGAGCATGTCGCTTGACGCGGTTGGCGGTTTTAAATATTTCACCCTCAATATCTACACTCGTTGCTTCTTGCAAAAATTCCAAAAGTTTCGCGTCGTGCGGGGCTATGTGAAAACGGGTAAGAAACGTTTCATGGTGTTCTTTGGGTAAGTGCGTAAATATGGTATCTAGTATTTCATGGTGAAGAGTTTGATCAATAAGACGAAGAAGTTCTGCGCGTTCTTCTTTTGTAAGAGTGTGCTCGTCCAGCACTGCTGTTATTTCTTCAATAACAATGAGATGGTCGTAAAATAATTGTGCCATATTATCTTAATTTAAAATTATACTCTACCGGACCCAATGGTATTTCATTATTGGCATCATCAACGAAAAACAGGACAACCGCACCTTTTTGCATGCCAACATTTAGCCCTAAATAGGCCATGACCTCCGGCGAGCCGCCGTAGTGCTTGCCGGTCCAGTTGGCTGGGCCGGCATCGGCAACCACGGCCGCTACGGTTTTGCCGTTAGTTGGGTTGATAACCAACACTTTTCGATATTTGTACCAATCGCGTAGATACCGGAATCGGGTGTTCCAGTCCGGCAAATAGAGGGTCTGCACAGCTACATACCATTTTTCTTTTTCAATAAGATCCTGGGTGAGCATTTGCTTGCTTGGTGCAAAATATCCCCAGGCGCCCAAACCAGGGGTGATGCCGGAGCGCTGGAAGCCGTCATGCTGATCTACGGAATCGCCGGGAAATCTGGGTAAATGCTGTTCAGCACCGATAAATCCATAGCTTCTGTTGAGCCGTTCCCCGTCTAGCTCGGGAACCGCCCGGACACCCCAGAGGGTTTGAACGATGTTTGCAATCTGTTGTTCTTGGGTAGGAGTAAGCAAAGACATTTCTTTGGGAAGAACGCTGACAAGTTCACTCGTTAGTTTTTGCTGCAGCTGTTCGGTGGTCATTTGGGCAATTGCGCTCGTTGCGGATCTCACTTGCTGGGCGATAGGTTGCGTCAGAAGCATGGCCCCGGCAAGTGCTCCGGTGGTGGCTATGCGCGCTGCGTGTTCGCGCAGTTTACCAGGGACGATACCGCGCTTTTCCAAAAACGAAACTGCGTGGGGGTGGTTTTTGCGAAGTTTACGGCCGGTATGGCGCGCCTGGCGCTCTAGCGCCAAGCGCAATTTTGAAGTATGAAGTTGCACGGGCATCATAATAAAGTATAGCGTATTTGCTCCCTTGCAATACCTTTGTATGTTTGATTACAATGGAACGACCGCAATCTATGGAATCACAAAAAGAAGAAAAGCGAAAGGGCTTAGTGCAGGGGGCGTTGGTGGTACTGCTTATCGTTGCCTCATTTTTGATCGGATCTTTGTATACCAAAGTACAGTATCTGGAAAAGGGCGGGGGACGGGCGACGACAACGGTTGCAGGGGATACAACCGGCGCTGCACAGGCCCAACCACAGGCACCGGCAAAACCCACGGTGAGTTTGGATCAAATTAAAAATATCTACAAAGAGGCCGTGGTGAAATTCGGTGATACCAATAAAAAAGCTCTGTTTGTAGAAGTGGCAGACCCCAGCTGCCCGTATTGTCATGTTGCGGCTGGTAAAAACCCTTCACTTAATTCAGCAATAGACAAACAAAGCGGCAGAAACCAATTTACGATGGTTGCCGATGGTGGGACATATGTGGCACCTGTTGAGGAAATGAAAAAGTTAGTTGATGCAGGCAAAGCAGCATTTGTATGGCTTTATACCCCAGGGCACGGCAACGGAGAAATGGGAACAAAAGCCATGTACTGCGCGTTTGAAAAAGGAAAGTTTTGGGAAGTACATGACCTTCTTATGACGAGCACAGGCTATGATCTACTTAATAACACGATTAAAAATGATAAAGCCAAGTCGCAGGAGTTGGCGGATTTCTTAAAGCCTGCGTTTGATGCAACGCAAATGAAAAACTGTCTGGATAGCGGAAAATATGAGGATCAGCTTTCAAAAGATATTAAGCTCGCGTCAGGTGTCGGTGTTAACGCCACGCCGGGATTTTTCGTCAATACGACGAGCTTTGCCGGCGCGTACAGCTGGAAAGACATGGAATCGACGGTGAACGAAGCGTTAGGTAAATAATTCCCCCTGAAAATTTTTGGGCAGGGGCTTCCCCAAGTGTTTGAACGTAGCGGGTGTTGCCATGCGGCCGCGCGGTGTGCGCTTCAGAAACCCGATTTGCATAAGGAACGGCTCCAATACTTCTTCAACGGTGCCAACATCTTCAGATAATGCCGCGGCAACGGTTTCGATACCCACCGGCCCGCCGCCAAATTTATCGACAATCACCGTTAGCAACCGTCGATCAGAGGCATCGAGTCCCGCGTCGTCTACTTCCATCATAGAAAGCGCGCGTGCCAGGATATCATCTGTGATCGTGCCGTTTCCTTCCACCTGCGCTACATCCCGGACGCGCTTGAGAAGCCGTAGCGCTATGCGCGGCGTACCGCGGCTTCTTTTAGCCAAAGCTTTTCTTGGTTTTTCATGAAGGGGTATGCGTAGCTTTTTGGCTGCATTGATCAGAATTTGTTCCAGATGCTCGGGGTCATAGAAGGATAGCCGGGAAATGACGCCAAACCGGTCGCGGATAGGAGCGGATAATAGTCCGATGCGCGTGGTAGCCCCCACTATAGTAAATTGCGGCAAATCCAGGCGGAGGGTGCGTGCAGCCGGGCCTTTGCCGATGACGATATCCAGCGCATAGTCTTCCATAGCAGGATACAATGTTTCTTCTACCACTTTGTTGAGCCGGTGAATTTCGTCAATAAAAAGGATGTCTCCGGGTTCCAGATTCGTAAGTATTGATGCCAAGTCGCCTGCACGCTCGAGCGCTGGTCCGGAGGTGACGCGGACGGTGGCTCCCATTTCATGGCCGATGATATGGGCAAGAGATGTTTTGCCCAACCCGGGCGGGCCATAGAGAAGGATGTGTTCGAGCGCCTCTTTGCGTTTTTTGGCAGCGGCAATGGCGATGTGCAGTGCCTCCACAACGGATTCCTGTCCCTGGAATTCTTTCCATGTTTTGGCGCGAAGGGAAGTGAGGAGCCGCTCTTCTTCGGGAGTTGGCGGTTCAAGTACTGATTCTTTGATTGGTTTTGCGGATTTCATTATTTTCCTAACAGTTTTAATGCATGGCGAAATTTCTGTTCAAGCGTTTTGTCTGCTGCGTCGAGTTTTTTGATGGCAGATATGGCCTCACTTCTGGCAAAGCCCATACCGGTGAGAGCTTCCAGAAGCTGTTTGGTTTCGCCGTCAGCATCACCTGTGAGGTCCAGTTCTTTGGTGCTTCCGAGTTTACTTTTTAGCTCTATGATGATTTTTTGTGCGTTTTTGCGGCCCAATCGCGGAATGGTAGTGAAAAATTCTACATCAGAGGTAGTGACCGCCCTTCGCACTTCACGTACTCCATGGTCGACAACGGCAAGCGCGGTGCGCGGGCCAATGCCGGAAACGGAAAGAAGAAGTTTAAAAAGAAATAATTCTTCTTCAGAAGGAAATCCATAAAGATCTAAAGCATCGTCTGCCACATGCGTGTAAACATGAAATATTTGTTTGGAGTCGTGGGTCAGGTGGGAAAGAAGTTTTGCCGGCACGGATACGGCATACCCCACACCGTGGACATCCAGAACGATAGGGTTTCGCTCGCTTTTTGCAATAGTGCCCGTCAGCATGCCGATCATAAGATAGAGTATAGAGTATAGAGCATAGAGTATAGAAAAATCATAGTAATTTATTTTTGAATTTATAGGAAAATGCGTGGGTGAGGGCGATGGCGAGGGCATCGGCGGTATCATCTGGTTTGGGAATTTCTTTAAGGTTCAAAAGTCGGGTGACCATACGTTGCACCTGCAATTTTTCTGCTTTTCCGTAGCCGCAGATCGCAAGCTTTATGCTTGGTGGAGAGTATGATACCACGGGGACCCGGCTCTGTGCAGCGGCAAGAAGTACGACGCCACGGGCTTCGCCTACCATAATGGCGGTTTTTTCATTTTTTGCAAAAAAAAGTTCTTCCAGACTCAATACATCGGGGTGATATTTAGAAAAAAGCTTGAGGAGTTCGCTGTGCATGGACAGCAGCCGATCAGGGAGAGGAGTTTCTTTCTCTGTTGTGATACAGCCATAAAAAAGAGGCGTTTGTTTCCCTTTTTCTTGTTTAATCACCGCCCATCCGACGCGTGCAATGCCGGGGTCTATGCCGAATATAATCATCGTCGTTGAGTGTATCACCCTGTGCTACTTTGCGCAAAGTAGCACAGGATATGATATTCTGACAGTATGAATCTTCAGTTTATGGGGGTGCTACTTGGGGCCGCAGTTACTATTATATCTACCAGTCTTGCGTGGCCCCGGTTGACTGAAAAGGAGCGCCCCATAGCACTGCAAAAGGTGCATGATATCGTGCTTCAGACGCCGCAGGGTAAAGCTGCAGCGGAAATATTAGGGGTGCAAAACGAAGAAGGTGTTGAGCCGATCAATGTGGCATCGGTTGCTGCGTCAGTTGCCTCATCGGTGACTTCAGCCGTTACCAATAAAGCCCAGGAAGTGGTGACGCGGCAGGCCGTACAGCAGATCACCCGCCAGATAGACCAGCTGCCTCCCGAACAAAAAGCACAACTTCAGGAGATATTCTGCAAGCCGCAGTGATAGATGAGTTAATTTAAGCGGGAAACGTTGGATTCAGGCGGTTTTTCGGTTTTTACGAGAGGATCGCCTAAGATGACCAGTAGATTACGTGCGTGTGCTTCAAGTGTTCGCCACATGTGTGGAAGATTATGCACGGTCTGCTGCCAACCTTCATCTTCGGGAATTGAAAATAACTCTATTGCCGCCTGTTCGGGTCCTACACGCTGCGCCAGGGCGACAAATTGACGCGAACATTCTATCGCCACTTCCACAAGCGTGACGATATTTTTTCCCTGTTCGCGGGCTTGCTGAAGATCATCGTCGTTATGGATGGATATTAATTGTCCTTGATCCCGTATGTATAATTCGTGGAGCGCTCGGAACGGATTACCCGCTATTCCCCACATGGCTTGACTATATTCTCTATAACGATGATTAATGTTGTGCAGTCGAAGTACATCGCTGTGGTTGATTTCTTCTGCAAGATACCCGGTAATACCAAGGAGCATAAACCGTATATATTGCGCGGCTTGGGATTCCGGAGGAATTTCACTATTAGGTTCCAGAAGCCCTCTCCAACGTCTGATCATATCTTGTCCATAGCTAAGTCGATCGTTTTCCCACTGTGATTCAAGTGATATTTGCCATTGGTCGTAACGTTCACGGTACTGTTGTGCATAAACATCAGGATCCAATGTATCCAAAGTTATTTCATTGTCTTCAAGCCACTGACTGAAGACACGTCGTTCTTTTTCCTCCGCCCATCTGCCGGCAAACCACGAAGTAAGTGCTTGATCGGATTCAAGAAGCACATGATTTGGGTGTTTGCTTCTTAACGAAGCGACAAAGTCCTCAAATCCCCGTTGATACTCTTCGTCAGTTATCGGGTAGAGAGATCGTAGATACCACACTTTCCATTGTTTAAAGTTCGGTCCGGTTTTTAACAATTGTTCAAACATGAGAGGATCGTTGTAAAAGGTTTTCATATCTTCGGCAAATTCTTGTAATGCGGGGGTGGTGACGTCCAAACTTTGTGCGGCCCAGCGGCCTGCGGCTATAAACAAGAGCGTTTCTCCAAGGTCATAGGGAGAGCCCACGCCAAACTGATCCAATTTATGTGCCCAGGAGATGTTATGAGCAAGGTCATTATGTGTTTTTCCACCTTCGCGTGTCCACGATCGAAGCATATTATTGTCTATTGCTCGAATATAACACTGTCTGGCTGCGCCGAATATCAGGTATGCCGCACGAAGGTGTGGAAGTTCATCGAGAGCATGAAGCTGTGTTTCTGGATCGTAACGGAAAAATACATGCGATTTATGTTGAGCACCTGAGCCGTCACCGTTTATTTCTCCGATTGATGAACCATGGGATTCGCCTTCTGTCATAAAAATCAGGTTATCCCAACGATCACGTTTTTGGTCGGGATCAGATGCATCATACTGGCGAATTGCCTCTAACAAGAGCTGTTGTTCAATAGATAGTGCCATATCTGCATCTGGGGACTGCGGGTCTTTCATGCGGAAACGAATTTCTAAATCCTGTTTTAGTATTTCAGCAGAGAAAACAACATACGCGTTAGTGGCGGTATGTATAAAAAATTCTGTACCCGTTGGATACTTTGGCCGGGAAAAATCTTTTTTGAATAACTCGTCGTCGCCCCGTTCTATGTCAGGTACTATGGCGCTGCGGAAGGCACTTTGCATCGTATAGGTGGGATTGATGATTGTTCGTGACAGCTGTTTTTGTTCTTCTGTTCTTTCTCCATAGTTTGGGAGGGTAGATTCTCGATGTTGCCATACGATTTCCAGTGCGGCATACGTTGTGGCAATTTGCTTGATGTCCGCAAGATTTGATTCTGTTGGTTCCTGCGTATCTATATTTGGGGCACGATCAAGAAGAAGAATGGTATCGTGAAGTCGGTCAAGGACGAATAAGAGATCGTCAGGAAGTTGACCAGGGAGTTGTTGCTGTGCATATTCAACCACCGCGTCTGCACGGACAATAAGCTCCTGCGTGGTTGGCGGTGTTTCCGGAGTGGCCATATAGGGGATTATATCACTAAATCAAACTATATCAAATTAATACTGGTCTAAGAGCTTTGAGTGGTATTCATGGTACAATATACCCATGGAAGAAACATTGACACAACGGGCAAAAGAGCTGCTGGTTAAGCTTGATTTGGACGGTATACGCAAGGCGCTTCGGCAAATAGAGGCGGAAAGCAGCCACCCCGATTTTTGGAAAGATCCGCAGGCCGCCACAGTCAAGATGAAGAAAATGGCGGCTTTCCAAAAAGAACTTGAACAGGGGGAAATGCTTGAACTTTTGCTTTCCGAAGGAAAAGAGGACGAGCTTAGCCGCGAAGTGGACCGGCTGGAGTTTGCGCTCTACCTTTCCGGCACGTACGACCGGGGAGATGCAATTATTGCCATCCATGCAGGCCAGGGCGGGACGGAAGCCATGGATTGGACGTCTATGCTACTTCGTATGTACCAACGGTATATTGAGCGCAAAGGTTGGGAACAAGAAGAGATCGATTATACCCCAGGGGATGAGGCGGGGATAAAAAGCGTGACGCTGCAGGTGACGGGGCAATATGCGTTTGGATTTTTAAAAGCAGAAGTAGGAGTGCACCGGCTGGTACGCCAGTCTCCGTTTAATGCGGATAAGCTGCGCCAAACTTCATTTGCCATGGTAGAAGTGTTGCCCGTGATTGAAGAAGATGCCGCCGTGGAGATAAAAGAAGACGACTTGGAATGGGATTTTTACCGATCAGGCGGCAAAGGCGGGCAAAATGTAAATAAAGTCTCTACCGCCGTGCGGCTGCGGCATAAGCCTACCGGCATTGTGGTGACAAGCCAGGCCCAGCGGTATCAGGGGCAAAACCGCGAATATGCGCTGAAAGTGCTACGGGCAAAACTGTGGGCAATGCAGGAAGCTCAAGCCAAGGAGGAGCAAAAAAGCTTACGGGGAGAATACAAAACACCAGGGTGGGGCAACCAGATCCGTTCCTATGTACTACACCCGTATCACATGGTAAAAGATTTGCGTACCCAGTATGAAACAGGCAACACCGATCGGGTGCTGGACGGTGATATAGAGGACTTTATCATCGCATACTTGAAAAAAATATCATAAACCGTGATAATACCAGAGGAGGGCACATAGTATGGAAAAACATTCCGAAGCAATAGCAGATCTGCCGGTATCAGAGGAAAAAGTTTCGGTTGAAGCCGCAGCACCCGCGGTTGCGCCGAAAAAATCAATGAACAAAATGGCGTTGGGAGTATATGGGGTATTGGTAGTGCTGGGAGTGAGCACCGGATATTTTCTTTCCCGAAGCTCCGTAGGCAAGCAGGTCACGACCGGCGGCAAGATGGAATATGTAAACACAGGTAAAGTAGCGGGAGTTACCGATGAGAAAACATTTAAAGATTCGGCAGTGGGAACGGTGGAAAAAGGCGGCATGGATGGGGAAGGCACCCACAAACTGGTCCGCGAGGGCGGGGAATCGCAAACTGCATTCCTTATCTCTTCGGTTGTCGATTTGGACCAATATGTCGGCAAAAAAGTAAAAGTCTGGGGCCAGACGTTTGCAGCAGAAAAAGCATCATGGCTTATGGACGTGGGCAAGATTGAGATCCAGGAATGATAAAGGTAGACCATGTTTCGAAACGTTTCAGCGGGCAAACAAACGCCCTGTCCGAGATAACCGTTGAAATACCAGACGGAGATTTTGTGTTTCTGATTGGCCCATCAGGCGCCGGCAAAACAACCCTTCTTCGACTTCTCATCCGCGATATGCTCCCTACCGAAGGCCGGATATTTGTAGACAAATGGAACGTCAATACCATGCCTCACGCGCATATCCACCTGCTCCGACGGCACATCGGCACCGTGTTTCAGGATTTTAAACTGCTTATGGATCGGACGGTATTTGAAAATGTGGCATTGGGACTGGAAATTGTCGGCAAAAAGGAATCAGAGATAAAAGAGCGGGTGGCAGACGTGTTGGCGCTTGTTGGATTGGCGAAAAAACATGATCAGTTTCCGTTGCAGCTTTCGGCAGGAGAAATGCAGCGCACGGGGATTGCGCGTGCCATCGTCGGCGGCCCCAAGATTGTACTTGCGGATGAACCGACCGGCAACTTAGACCCCGAGACATCATGGGAAATCCTTAACATTCTTGAAGAAGTAAATAAATTAGGGACGACCGTGGTGATGGCGACACACAATGCGGCAATCGTCAATGATCTTAAAAAGCGCACGATCACACTTGCTCACGGGAAAGTAGAAAGTGACGAAAAAAGCGGGCACTACAAGGTGAGTGCCAAACACCACAAAAAAACATGAGCGCCATTGCAACCAGCTGGAAACATATCCGCCGTTCGCCGTACCAGGCCATGGCGGCCATTACCACCATGTTTGTGACGTTTCTTTTGACGGGCATTTTTTTCTTAAGCGTGGTGGCTTCGATATTTATCCTAGGTTACTTTGAAGGGAAGCCCCAGATTACGGTATTTTTTGCCGATAAAGCGACGCGGGAAGAAGCAACTGCCTTGGAGCAGACGCTTGCGGCAACGGGCAAAACATCTTCCGTGAAATACGTTTCCAAAGAAGATGCGCTTGCCATATATCGCGAGCAGAACAAAAACGATCCGCTGCTTTTGGAAATGGTAACGGCGGATATATTGCCGGCATCTTTGGAAGTTTCCACCACTGACCCTAAAAATCTGCAGGAACTGGAACCGATGATTAAAGAGGCGTCGGGAGTGGAAGAAGTGGTATACCAAAAAGACGTGGTGGATGCGCTTTTGACCTGGACCAACGCCATCCGGCTTATTGGCGGGGTACTCGCCGGACTTTTGGCATTTAACTCTCTTCTTACTATCATGACGGTTATCAGTATGAAAATAGCCCTCAAGCGCGAGGAAATCGATATCCTTCGTTTGGTTGGCGCATCACGGTGGTATATACGCATGCCCTTTATATTAGAAGGCGGGTTCTATGGGTTCGTCGGATCATGGGCTGCCTGGTCGGTGATCACGGGACTGGTTATTTGGCTTCGGCCGATGTTCTTTGAATTTTTGGGCAGCATTCCGGCGTTTGGCGCGGTACTGGGCAGTGCCACAGGAAGCACATTTTTACTTTCCTCTGCCGGATTTTTAAGCGGGATGGTGCTCACCGGATTTGTTTTGGGAAGCGTGGGGAGTCTGATAGCACTTGGCAGGTATTTAAAGTTATAACATGATGCATGTGGAAACGCTTACTCACACACTTATTCATTACCTTCTTCGTATTCGCACTGCCGATGGCGGTGTTGGCTACATCCATTGATGATCAGATAGGAGAACTTCAGAGAAAAATCACCGAACTGCAAACGCAAGAGAACACGCTGTCCAAGCAAATCGGGATTCTGAATTCCCAAATTTCCTTAACAACGCTAAAAATAGATAGCACACGCGCTGCTATCGGAAAATTATCTAAAGAAATAGATGAACTGGCAGGGGAAATTGAACGGTTAGAGATCCTTTTGACCAAACGGTCGGAATTGTTATTGCGTCGGATCCCGGAATCGTATAAACGAAAAGCCGTATCGCAATTCGGACTCCTGTTTTTCAGCCAAAACTTTTCGGATTTCTTGTCCCGCGCCAAATATATCGCTACCGTGCAGGAGCAGGATGCACAGCTTCTGGTGCAGCTGAAAGCTACGCAAAACCACTTCGGCGAGCGAAAAAATTTGCGCGAGCAAAAGCGCGTACAGCAGGAAGCACTCAAAAAACAGCTGGAGGCCGAAACGCTGGCATTGCAACGCCAGAAGCGGGATAAACAATCACTATTGGATCAAACAAAAAGCAGTGAGGCAGTGTATCAAAAATTGTTGGCCCAAGCGCTGGCCGAGAAACAGGCACTGGACCGCGCACTCGTGGACGCGGTAAAAATTGGCCCCATTAAGCGCGGAGAACCCATTGCGCTCGTTGGTAACACCGGCTATCCGGGTTGTTCAACAGGCGCACATTTGCATCTTGAGATTAGGAAAAATAACTCATGGACAGATCCTGCCGCATATCTTTCATCTAAGACCGTGAACGATGATCAAAATGGAGGGACCAGAACATTGGGGAGCGGCGGATGGGATTGGCCGCTGCAAGACACGATCCGTGTGACACAATACTACGGGCAAACGCCATACTCATGGCGCTATTCCTACTCCGGCGGCATTCACACGGGCATAGACATGATATCTACCTCAAGTGAAGTGATCCGCGCGCCGGCAGACGGCACGCTCTACGCATCCAGCCAAACCTGCGGGGGAAGTAGTATTATAAAAATCAAATACATCGACCACGGCGACGGCGTCATCAGTTTCTACTTGCATGTGCAGTAGTGGATAGTGTACATTGCCCCTAGCTGCCCTACTTCTTTCATGAAGAATATTTGGAAAGTTTTGTGGTTGGTATTGTTTCCCCTTATTTTTGTTCCTCAAGTTCTTGCAGCGGATGTGGTGGTTAATGAGTTTCTTGCTAATCCTGCGGAAACACCAGAATCTGATAATGAGTGGATAGAGTTATACAACAAAACGAGCTCAGTTATCGATATTTCTGGATGGAAGCTTGATGATCTTTCAGGCGCAGGATCAGATGTGTATACAATTCCTTCAGGAACAACAATTGACGCGAACGGGTTTAAGGTGTTTGAAAGTTCGGTTACGAACGTATTACTTAATAATGATAGCGATGAGAAAGTTCGCTTGTTGAAGCCTGACGATACAGAAGAAGACAGCTATTCATTTTCATCAACCGTTGAGGGAAAATCGGTGGGGAGAAGTACTGACGGAGGAGGAAGTTGGACAACATGTGCAAGCACGACGAAAAACTCTACCAATAATTGTCCCATCCCCACACCGACGCCTACTCCAACGC
>Ga0209210_1000513_pt1 | contig 40584 bp, 18 predicted proteins | sample RifGroA1_FD_183991 | JGI IMG/M metagenome (GOLD analysis project Ga0209210, IMG submission 183991) | Contaminated groundwater microbial communities from Rifle, Colorado, USA - Rifle Groundwater A1 (SPAdes) (version 2) | ecosystem: Environmental > Aquatic > Deep subsurface > Groundwater >...
CTGACTTATCAGTTCCGAGAATTAGAGGGATTGTGTTTTGTTGGTTCTACTTTAGTTAATACAGATCGGGGAAGAAAACCTATTTCCGAGATTGTCCTCGGAGAGAAAGTTCTTTCTCTTGATGGAACGTATCGGAAGGTGATAGGCAAGTTAACTACCGAAGAGCATAATAAGCAGTTAGTTAAAATTACCGCTGCTGGATTCAAGACATCTTTTATTTGTACAGAGAATCATTGGATTCCTGCTTTAAAGCGAGAGAGACATCTATGTGGAGCTGCGAAAGAGATCCAAAATTATGATCTTTCAGACGTTCAGGCAGGTACTTTAAGACCAGGAGACTTCTTGGTTGTAGTTGCTCATGCGGAAGAAAAGTCAGAAAGATTTTTAGATTTGTCTTCTTTCGTAGATAAAGAGCAATACGACGATAACTACATTTATCATAGCCGAACAAAAGCCGATAGAGTTGTTGCTTTAAATCTCTTATTAGCAGGAGCGTCTACTCCTAAAGAGCTCCGGAAAACCTTTGATAAGGCTGCCGTTTCTTGGGCTATGCACCAAATTGAGGATTCGTATAATTCAATTCTTAGGACTGATAGGTATATAGAACTGAATGCAGACTTCTATGAGTTCTTGGGTTGGTATGTAGCTGAAGGTCATACAGAGAATGCAAGAATTACTTTCACTTTAGGTCATACAGAAGTTAATATTGCTGATTTTCTTGAGGATGTAGGTCTTCTAACTGGTTGCCGTAAGAATAAGCGAACAGGCAAAGAGGGCTCTTCTATTGTTGTCAGGTTAAGGAATTTCCCTCTGTCTAGATGGCTAGACGAGAATTTTGGAGCAGGAGCCAGAAATAAGCATATTCCGGCTTGGATCAAGTTATTGCCAAAAAGTTTGTTGGCTAGCTTTATGAGAGGCTTGCTAAGAGGCGATGGTTATCTGAACCAGTTTGGTAAGCATGCTGGTTTTAAGTCTTCTTCAGCTGATTTAGTTCGAGATGTAGCTGAGTGTTTACTGAAACTTGGAATTAGATGTTCTTTTAATTTAAATGTTTTGGATCTTGGTAAAAGTCTGTATCCTCAAGGTACTCCTAGGGGAGCTACCACTTACTCAATATTAAGAATATCGCCTTCTCATATTGAGAGATATAGACTTGTTTATGAACAAGCTTTAGTGCCCCCGGTGATTTATGAAAAACCAAGTAGAGGTCGAGCAGGGTTCATACGTAATAATCTGCTTTTTATACCTATTCGTTCTATTTCGTTCGTTGATGAACGACCTCCTATATATGACTTGACTATAGAGGGATTACAGTACTATGTCGTAGAAGATATAGTTGTTCATAATACCGGATTTGGAAAGAGTACGCTTTCAAACTTGTTAGTTGGAACTGATACTTACTTTACCGATAAGCAGCAACTAGCAGAAGCTGGTATGATGACTAGTTGGCGTATGCGTTTCTGGGAAATGTCTACGGGCGGTATGGGGTTCATGAACGAGGCTTTACGTCGAATCCTGCCTAGTTATAGGAGCGAAATAGAAAGCTATAATCCTATAGTTAATAATATGCCTAGTTGGATACCTGAGAAGTTTAAGGCGGGTGATCCATATAGGTTGGTAGAATGGGGAGAGGCGCGGCTCCCGGGAGCTGGTTATGAAGCATTACATCCTGAGTTGAAAGGGGTTAATGCTGAGGATTATCCTTTAATCTACCAGTATGACATTCTTTCGAATATTGCTCCTTTTACTAATAACTTTACCAAGTTGAGAGAGAGACTATATCAGTTTAGAGCGTCTGGTCAGATGTCTGAACCGGAAGCCGAATACATGGATCGCATAGACCGTATGGTTAAAGAACGGTATGAGGTCTATGATTTTGATAATGTACATGATAATGCAATTTTAATGCCTGGAAGTAGTTTGACCCAGAGGATTTGGGGTTCTGGACAAAAGGCTTTTAGAAAGGTTGCAGCTCCTCTAGAGTACCTATCTCCTGGAGGTTTAAGGCCTGTACAAAAGTTAATGGGAGACAGAGGGCCTATAGAGCGTTATGAATACGAGCGCTTGTATGGAACTCCTTATGCGTTTTGGGACAAACCTTGGAGAGACTGGTTAAGACCAGCTGCAGCAAGTACAGCGAATATGATGGGCTATAGCGGGAAACCTTTGTGGCGTCAGCAAGCTGATGATACAGATGCTTTCTTTGATCAGATCGAGTTCTATAAGTGGATGCGTCTTGCAGAGCAAGCCGGTGAGCAAGGTAATGGGAAGGATCGGGTTAGATACGAAAGTCTTGCTGCTCAAACGCGCACAGGAGTCAATCCCCAAGGTAGTCCTCTGAGTATCTACTGGAGTCTACCTGATTCAGAAAGACCTTTCTTTAATGCTTTTGCGTTAGCAGAAGGGAGGGACCGCAAACGTATTCTAGAGATGGTTCCGGAAGATCAACAGCATTTATATCGAGCTATTTGGTCTAGAGCAGACGAAGGAGATCCTAATCTTTGGGCCGGAGCTAGTGTTAAGACAGACAAAGATTACCTGTATAGACAGTTCTATGGTATGTCGCCTGAGCCGATGCCTGCTGAGGATTGGATAGGTTGGAATAGTGACGTTTCGACCGATGACATTAAGGTTAAGTATATTGACGAGATGGGAAAAGATATCCATGATTATGGTGTATGGGAATCTCAAGTTAGAGGTTTGAAAGATCAGCCTTATTTAGAAGACTCAACTAGATTCTTGTGGGAAAGCGGAGGCATAGAGCGCGGAGCGATTAGTTCTGATTTGCATCGGTTGTTTGGTACAGGTTTTCAGTCTCCTAAGCTCCATGTCAGTGGTGGACAGTTCTCGTCAAGTACAGTATCTTTAGAGTACGATGACCGAAGAGATGGCGATGTATATACGGCTATGAGGGAGTATTTAGGTGGCTACTGACGACAAATTTGATAGTAATGCTGGTGCTAACCCGTTACATACATTATTCCAAACAGGTGCAGTTCTTGCTCCTTTGGGGTTTGCTGGCTATTCTGCTTTTAGAAACATCAAAGCAAATGCAGCATTGAACCCCTCTGCAGTAGCAGAGGGATTCTCTGGGGCTGGCAATCTAGGGGAAATGGGGCAGCTCGTAGGGGAGCGGTTGCGGGAGAAGTCTGTAAAGACTTCGAAGAAGTCTTTAGAGTATGCTCAGAAGGTTGCTGACGAACTCATGCAGACTGATAAACTTACAGCTCTTTGGCAGTCTGCGTCTGAGCAGAATGCAATTGTTCAATCATTATTAGATACCTTGCATGACCCATCTTTAGGACTTAATACTGACGTACTTGCTGGATATAGAGAAAAACTAACTAATATTGCAAACAAGATAATTTCTTCCGAAGAGGCTAGAGATGTTATCAAGCAAACGGTAGGGGCTATTAATGATAGTGCTGGAGCAGATACTAAGATAAGGTTTGCTCAAAATTTACGTGAATACCGTAAGGTCGGGCGGCAACTTACGCCTCCAATTCTTGGGTTAAAGGCTAATGCTCCGTTTCAGGTCGTAGATGCCTCTTCTTTATCTGGTGCTGCTAAAGCTAGGTACAAACAATTGACTAGTAAACTTGGACAAGGCAGTAACCAGTACGTTGATTTAGTTAGCCATTCAATGAATGGAGAGAATCAATTCTATGCTCGATTATATGAAGGTCGTCCTGGTAGAAGTAGGTTCTTAGCATTAGCGCCTTTAGACTTAGGCACTACTGGTAGACCTTATACTACTATACGAATGAACGAACAAGGTACTGTCGGATATAGAGCCGATAGAAGGTTCTTTGATGCTCCGAAACTTAGTGATGCTTTTAAAAAGCACGGGGATCTGTTGGATCCAGGGCAGATACAGAGTGCTTCTGTTGCTGCTGAAGACTTCTTTATGGACGAACTTACGAGACGAACTCGCATGGTTCAGGGAAGACCTTTTTTACCTGATTCCAGAGATTATGGTGCTTGGCAGAGACAGTTTTTAGCAGCTGATGCAAGAATCGTAAGTAGCGGAGTAGATGCGTTTAAGAACTCTGGATTGGCAAAACATCTAAAAAAAGCTTTTGCATTTCAGCATAATTATGGACAAATTGTTAATACTGGAAAGATGAAACGAGAAGAAGTTCTTGGTCTTGCGACTCGACTGGCTACTGGTCATGGTATGGAGGCTGGTGTCTCTTCGGCACGGGTGATGAGTTCTGGTTTTGGTTCAGACTTCTTTGCTACTGTTGGAATCTATCAGGGTTCTGCTTTGTCTCAGGTAAGAAGTGTAGGTCTTAGTGCTTATGAAAAGATAAGAGCTGCTAAGGGTTTGTCTTACGACGATCGAGAACGTATGATGAGAGGTCGACAATACTTCCCGGTCACTTCACGTATAGAACAGATTACTGGTAGAGAAAGTATGTTCTGGCAAACCAAAGAACGTCGTATGGGAAGAGGAGGTGTTTTTAGAGCAGGGGCAGGAGCTATATATGATCCTGCTACTAAAGACTACAAGGTTTTAGGAGGTGCTGCTGGATGGTCGGATGAGTTAACCGGGACCACTAATAAAGTAGTGGTGATGGATGTCTCAGGTAAGAACTTCGCGCAAGGGCTGGAAGGCTCTGGTGTTGCCTTCGGAAGGGGCAAGGAGCGTACTATAAATGCGGGAACCAAACCTCTTATGTTAGGTGATGAAGCGAATCAGGTTCTTGGTTCTAAGTTGATGAATGATGTTATTGAGAAGGCAAACAAAGATGAATTATTTAGAATCTCTGCTCGGGAACTCAAGAAGAAATATGGACGCTTCGTTGGTATAGGTCCTAACGGATTGCAGTTTATGAGAGGAGATCCTAGAGCTAGGGACTTTGAACTTGCTTTTGAAGTTACGGAAAGCGCTGGAAAACGTCATATCAACGTTATACAAACTATGACAAGAGATATGGAAATTTGGAAAGGGTTCTCTAAATTATTCAAAGGTACTGTGCAGCGGCTTTCCAGGAGTGCTGCTGAAAAGTTCTCTGTATATGATGAAGCAGTTCTTGGGAGCAAAGGAGCCCGGCTAGCAACGAATAGAGACACTCTTTATACATCTGGAGATATGCTTGAAAAGGCTCCAGGTTTTCTTGAGCATCAGATGACTAGTGGTTATGGTTATTTCTCTGGACAGCAAGATTGGTTTGAAAGATTAACCGGATATGCTGTTGAGGATCAGTTGGGTATTAAGGGGAAGCCTGGTGGTGGTCGTGCATTGGGTCGCACTACCGGTGCTGTTATTCGAGGTTTGGCTGAGCAAGCCACTGGCTTGAGTGATGCGGATTTTGGTCTCTTTTCGGAGCGTGCGGGACTTGTTCTAGGAGGAGTTTTCGATTCAAAGAAAGGAGGTAAATGGTTAGACAGGCCTTCTATGGAATCTGCTGTTATAAAATCTTTTGGAGAGGAGCGAGGAAAAGCTGTTATTGCACAAGCTTCTAGAGGATTGGCTTTAGGTGTCGATGCTATATCACAGGGTATGGGTCCTGGAGACTGGGGTATCGCGAGAGGTTCTGTTGAGACAAGGTTTTTCCAGAACCTTCAACACAAGCTCAAGAGAATGGGGCTATCTTCTGCAGAGGTAGCAGATACAATAGCAAGTATTTATCAGGGCAAACCCGGGCATGCTCGACACCTGAAAGCTGCTGGGGCCATGTTGAACATGGCTGCTGGTGTGAGGGGTCTTTCTGGTCCTCTTGATGAGCTTCGCGCTATGGGGGAGAATGTAAAGACACTTTCATTAGCAGATATGAAGTTACTTAACGTGGAAGAGAGTTTGACTAAAGCATTAACAGAGCATCCCCAGGGTTTTATTTTAGACCTGGCTTCTGATGCTGGTGTGCAGCCTACTAAGATGACTGCACATAGAGCACTGGCTGCTACTGCAATGGATGTGTTTGGAACTACTCGTATTCCAATTGCTGGCGCAGAAGCCATGGATGCTATGCGAGATACTCTGATAAAAACAACTGATAGTACATGGCAAAGTGTAGATAACGAATACTCTCAAACTGTTCGTAATTTTGCTAGAGACCTATTCAGACTGAGCGAGTCTTCTGCTAAAGCACAGAATGAAGCGACTAAATCGTTTCAGGTGTTCCAGGAGAATGTCACCACTTTAGCTAGTAAGGTTATACATGGGGTTACTAGAGGAAAGGTTGCAGGTCTACAGGCTCATTATGGAGCTGTACTTGATCTTACGGCAGGTACCGGAGCCTCTCCTGAGAACCTACAACTTGCTAGGGACATCTTTAAACGAACAAAGGGTATGTCTGTTTATTTTGATTCTAATGCTTTCAATTCCCAGTTAGGAGACTTCATGGGTACGGGAGGTCTCAGCAAAACTGAGGCGGCTCGAATGGCTGAAAAGTTCTATACTTCTGTAGAGTCTGCCAAGGTTACTGGTTCAGTTACAGACGTTAGAGGCATAGCTTCTTTAGCAACTAGACATCCTATATTGGGACCTGGACATGTCGAAGGGGTTCAGATATTTAGACACCTAGAAGAAGTAGGCAGAGGAGCTGGAGATAATACATTTAAAGCCTTTGCAGGAACTAAGAGGGGTGGGGCTGTTATTCAGCGACTAGGGGTGAGTTCTTTTGGTGATGTAGCAAAGCTTGGTGATGCTCAGCGCTCTCAATTCTTTAAGGCTTTTGTATCTAATATGGGTGACTTCTCTGGTATCGGTGGTGGAGCGTCTTACATACCTAGAATGATGCAGGAAGTCTTATATGGAGGAGATAAGGTCCAAGTGGATATGGGTATAGCCGGATCGATGATCGGAGACTGGGATGGTGACTATTATCACTTTACTATGCTTCGCAAAGATGCTAGTCAGAAGATAATGAGCACATTAGGACAAGGTAAGTCTGAGGCATGGACTCAGGCTAGAGATGCTTATAAGATGAAGTTTGCAATCCTTGCTGGAGAAGCCAAGACTGGACTAAAGAATCTTGGGGAGTCTATTGGGACGACTACTGCTGATGAGTACCAGCTTATTAGAGAATCCCTATTAAAGGAAGCTGCTTCTAAGAATGTTGGTCCTTTGGATATGAGGTTAAATCAGTTGCGCTCTGCAGCATTAGATATGCGTATGGGAGATCCGGTCCAGAAAACAGCAACTGACAATGCTTTGGCAATGCTTGGAATTGTTCAAGAACATGCTGTTCTTAAGGGGAAGAAGCTTGATGTCTATAGGCCTTTTGCAGAGAAGATAGTCTCTGGTGTCGATGCTCTTGTAGAGGGTGACGAGACAGTACTCCGTAACGTTTTAGCCACAGAGATATTCCCTGGAACACAATTCATTTCTCCTGAAGGTGCAAGAATCTCTGGTATGGGTAGAGGTCCTGGAGAGTCTGACGAAGCTTGGAAAGCCTCTGTTGCTGCGGCGGGGGAAGGCCGGTTGCAACTTGATGACGTAATGGCGACGTTAAAAAGGTCGGTTGGCATATCAGTAAATCGAGGTGGTATCGATATGGTTTCAGCTGCTCGAATGGGCATGGCTATGGGGTCTGAAGATCCGGTAGCCGCTGAAGCAGCCTTCAATATTTTATCAGAGGGAATGACGCAGGAGGCAGGGCTCATAAAAGGATTCGCTGGTGATACGTTACGAAACGTTACATCTGGTGCAGAGAATATGATGTCACGTATTCGAGGATTGGCAGGGGGTCTCTCCAATAGAACAATGGGAATTGCAGCTGCAGGCCTTGGTGCTTCGGCTTTACTAGGATCGATGTTGATGGGAAATAATCAACCTGAACCTCTCATGTCTTCTAGTGGAGGGTCTCTTATGAGAGACTCAATGACAACCGGAGGGATGCTTAGAGGGGATCAGGTAGGTCCACGGCCGGAGAACATGTCTCGTCCAAGTGATCCTTATGCTATGATGAATCGACCAATCAATACTGGTACAATGTTTTCTACTATGCCAACCAGTTATGCTGTTCATGGACAGATTCCGAGTTCTGGTGGAATTAATAACTTCTCTCCGTATATGCAAGGTATGACTGGCGGCAATGCAGGTGGTTCTATTAGAATCAATGATGGTCGTAGACCTATAACGAGTAACTATGTTGATCGTTTACTTGGGGAATATTAATGGTTGATATTATCAGACAGACTATCATTACTCCTGAAGATCTTGGGGAGAAAGATGTTTTTGTCATTAATGACATTAACTTTGTCATTCCTCCTACACAGATCACTGTGAATAAGGAAGACCTAGTCTATCGTTGGAAGACTCTTAGAACGAAAACTGCTACCAAAATTCCTTCTGGACATGGACAGATCGCTGTCCACGTAACGATCCCTTTCACCGGATCTCAACTTCTGGTACTGCATAGGTTGTTAGTAGAGTTTAGACAGAGTCCTTTCTGTTATGTCGACAATAGGTATTTGCGCGAAACTATCGTGCCCGAGTGGCCTTGGCATCAGAATATGGCGTTTACGATGACGGGGATAACTGTTAGCCCTATGCCAGGGTCCTCTGATTCTTGGATCTGTGAATTGGATCTACTTTGGTTTAATTACTTTCCCTATATGCATAACTTTCTCTATAGGGATGATTGGGTGACAAATGGATTGCGGGCAACGAATCCAATCCATGATCCAAACTACTATAGTTATACGATAGGTTGGTCTTTGAATGAAGACACTTACGAACGTACACATCTGAAGAATCCTGTAGCTACTAATCCTTATGAAGAGAGAGGGTCTGCTTTTAGTACGGTGCATAAAGAGGGTTTAAGAAGTCTGCTTTCGGGTCAACCGATAGATGTTTCTCGTGATGAGTATTCTGTAGTTACAAGTAGATTTAGAGATCAAGGACCTAAGAATCTCTATGAGATGCAGGTAGCTCATAGTGGTATTGAGTTTGACTTGCTTCCTATGCCAGATAACATGGGTGTTGCTTATCAAATAGCAGAGCCAAAGAATTCTCGTATCTATGTACGGTTTATCAATTTCTTACAAAGAGATGCTCTTTACAAGAATTTTGGTATCAATGTAGAGAGAGACATTATTAGTTGGGAAGATGGTGCGGGGAAATTATGGGATAGTTTTTTTAATCTTTCTCTCGACGATGATGGTTTGCCTATAGTCTACTCTTTACATTCAGATCAAGTTCCTCGGTCTCTTCGAAACAAATGGATCTCAGAGATGCAAAAGCATAACTTTGGGATACGATTCTGTTTCCATGTTCTAAGTGCAATCAAGTTTCCTGGAGAGTGGTCAGATATTGCCTCAAAGAAGCAGAACAGTATTATTAGAGAGGTGGTAGAACAACTGGGTCTCGCTGATCTAGCAAAACATACTAAGCAGTTCGTTGGTAGCGAAGAGGATCTAGACGAGCTTATAGCTCAGATGGTAATCCCTACAGAGGTTAGTGAAGCTATAGAGAAGAAGATGAGAGAGAATGCGAAAACCATTCTCAAGGTAACAGTTGCTGAAGGATATCCTGTGCTGCTTGGTATGGCTGCAGTAGCTAATGCTTGGAATGAATCTCTTCTTGATAATTTTGTTGTGTCTGAGACACATGTGTGGAAGGATAGAGTTTCTCCTGGTTCTGAAGCTCACAAGAAGATTGCCATAGAGCTTAGAAAAGAGTATAACGCGACGCATCCTACTAGTCCTAAGTCTTTGGATTTTACGGTTCTGCCCTTAGAGCAGTCTGTTGGGCTGTTCCAGCTAAACCTAACTGCTGGGGTAGGTAAGTGGGCAACTGAGAAAGGATGGACTAGTACGTCTTTATTAGATCCTTATGAGAATACTCGGATTATGATTCAGCGTATGGCTGAAACATCTGACGGAACCGAAGTATTACAAGCTATAGCAGACAATACTAGTTTGCGGGATCTCGCGTATAAGTGGTGTTATTATCTTGAGAGACCTGCTAATAAGTCAAAGGATGCATCTGATCGTAGTGCACGCGCTGCAGAGATGTGGCCTGATTTTGAGTTATCTAGAGTACAGGATGTCGTTATCGAGTCCATCGAAGAGGCAAAGAAACGGCAGGAGCAAAGAGAGATAGAGGTAGCAGAGCAGCAGGAGGCTGCTCTCACGGCAGCTTTAACTGAACGCGCAACTCAGGAGGAAGTAGAGGTTTCTGATGAGGCAACAGAGCAGTTAGCAACGTTACTTGCCCTTCTCGATCAGGAAGGCTGGAAGTATTACGAAGCAGATACTACTATTTCTAATGTATGGCAGAAGTTCATCTCTATTGAAGTGGCTCACAGTGGTCGTGACGAACTTATCGGCAGATCTAATGTTCCTGAACAATTTCTTCAGGAAGGTATCGTTCTTACTAATGTGTCTGGTACCTTGCAGCATGTAGTTGCTAGTTTGCCTATACTCTCTCAGGAATTCCCTACCCAACAGCATCTGGGTTCTATAGAGCCTATGTATGAACTTGAGTTTGCTATTCTTGACGACCAGGGAAATCTAGAGGGAATTAGTCAGACTGCTCAGTTTATTGAAGGAATGAGAGGCCTTCTACAGAAGCAAGCAAGACAGTTTCGACCGATACCTGATGGTTGGTGCGTTAGCACTAGTACATTTATTACGAGACTTTTTGGTTCGTATGAAGAGAACGATATTAAGTTCTTGACTCAAGCACAGCAATTGGGTTCAGAGAGTTCTGAGGTCATTGATTATAGTGTGAAAAAGCGTACTGTGATTGCCCGCAGTTCTAACGGAACTGTGGAAGGTAATCCTGGTATGAGTTTCATGCAGATGACGCTAGAAGAGACAAACCCTTATGAAGAGCAAAGACTCATTTCGACTGCTTCTGGTCTTGAAGACAAAGAAGAAATGCGTAGAAAGATTATCCAGGGACTTTGGAAGTTAGAGTTCATTGAGAAGATTAAGAAGTCTGTTTTGCCTTTATTGCTTCTTGATCTTAGCGATATTGACTTTACAACCGATAGTGCAGGTTCAGCTGACTACGGTAAGTTAAGTATAGGCGTTTATTCCCCGGCAGCAGCTTTAGCTGCTGCTAAATATGGATCTCCATATACGGTCTCCCAAGAAGGAGGTCAGCAGTATCTAATTCTTAATACAGATAAAGTAGATCCTGCCTTGCTTGAAAAGCTTGGGATACAAGCCGAAGTACGTAGTATAGACGAAGATGCAAGAGCTGCGGATCCTTCAGCTGCTTTCTCTTTTGCTTTAATACAAGACGTTCTGTTTAGGGATTCTATTCCAGGGATAAAAGACGCTATCATATCCGATTTCAATTTCCCTACACAGTATATTAAGATTCCTTTAGATAGTTCTGGATTGAGCGATTATATTTTTACGTCTGAGTCTGCTAAGTCGGGTTTTGTAACTTTTGATTTTGCTAAGATTGCTTATAGTGATCCAGAACTAGTTAACTTACCTATAGAGAAGCTTACTACTTATTATGATTATCTTGTTAGGGTCGTTGCTACAGGAGAGAGGCTCTTTGCAGAGGAGCTTTCTGGAGGCATCCCGAATGATGAGATTAGAGCTGAACTATATGATCTCCCTGTCGATAATCATATGTGGCAGTCATGGCAGCATTATCTAGAAGGCTTTATTAAGGAAAGAAGCGGACTTGATGCTGTCACTTATTTATATGGTATGGCTGGCTATCCAGTACCAGAAGCTAACCTTACTACTGCTACTCATATTCAGAACGCTCCTCATCTCGGTGCTCAGTCTTGGGGGGCAGATCTTGACGTTTCTGAAAAAGTTGCACTTGATAAGTTAGTTGATAATTCTTATGGATCCGGAAGTGTCATAGATCAAACACTTGAAGGAGCAACTTTCTTACTTGGTTCTAGTATAGATGTATTTTTTGCAGGATGGCAGTACTTCAAAAGCACTGTGCTTCCTATATCTGCGACCAGGAAAGTCTCTGATGCAGCTAGTGAGAAGGTTGCAGGGGCAACGGATAAGTTAGTTTCAACTTATATCTTAAGTTTACCATTGCAATATGCTCTACCTGATTTGTTGAGAGGAAAAATAGAGCGACTAATTGGAGATATCATTTCAGCTGGTTATGGTAAAGGAGAGCCAGCTATCTCCTCTCTATATGAACAGTTATATGGAAATGCTTATTCTTGTGGAAACTTTGTATCAAATTGGCGCGGACAACCATTGTTCCAAACCACTCCATGGGATCCGACTTCAGTTATAACAACGGATGAAGGAGAGTCTGCTATCTTAGTGGCTACTGCTGAAAGAGGTCACTTCGGTGGTTTCATGGGAGCTTTGCAGCAAGCATCTGCTCCGACAGAATTCCTTGGTCCAGGTTTAGTAGACGCTATCTTCGGTACGAGTTGGGCAAAGGATAAGGCTGGCCGCCAGATTGCTGGGGCTAAGGCTCTTGCAGATGCCTATGGAGATCTGCTGAGAGCAGCGGGTTATGACGAAGAAGCTATTGCTCAGGGCGAAAGTTGGATTTACGACAAGCAGAGAGTCGGAAATTTAATTAACTCTCCTTTTATCTACAAAGATTTTGTAAAAGATGGAATCGAGAGAGGAAAATTAAAATGGTTGAAGTCTGCATTGGCGACTATAGCTGATGACATACTTTACGGAGAACCAGATGTACTGAAGGCTCTTGGTTTAGATTATTTAGCTACTTTAGATTCTGGAAGAGATATTAAGGGAACAGAGTGTTATCCAGACTTGGATCTGCCTACTCATCCTTATTATGGTGATAGGTTTCAGGTCTCTCCAGATTTCTATATGTGGAATATCTATGAAGATGCTAAGGCTCTTTCTCCTGAATATCAGGAGAAGATTTACACCAACATGGAGGAGGTCGTAACTAATTGCTATAAATCAGTTCAACGGTTAAAAGGCGGTTATGACTGGGATGAAAGCAAAGAAATTATTAGTGTAGAAGACTCTTTAGTTGAACCGATTAGTATGTCGACGGCACTATCTCCCGAGGGAACAGATTCTCAAAGGGACGGTGCTGGTCCAACTAGTAGTATGTTTGCTCCTACGAAAGATGCTGCTGAAGCTGAAAAGACTTGGACTGATGGAGTGAAAGATCCTAGGTATTCTTCCAGTAAGCCTAAAGATTATATGGATAAGAAGATTCGCCTTGAGACAACAGAGGGCGAATATGGCGCTGGTGGCGGCATCCATTATCCAACCCGAGTTGGTCCAGGTACATATGAACAGTTGAAGGGGGCTTTTGAGCAAACTGAGCAGCTCTTTGGTAGCAAGGCTGGATACAATAATGAGTATCTAACGGACAGAGACCCCTCTGTGAAGTCAACTATTAAAGATACTAATCTTGCTGTACCAGAAGAATATGCCCAGAGTTTTGATGTCGTATCTCTACGCAAGTTAGCAAGGGATAGTGCAAAGGATCTAATGTCATACAAGATGACATTACGTAGAGCATTCCCTACTTTTAAGTTATTCTTTATCGAAGAGGACGAACAGGAGAGTCGGTTCTTAAACTTTGATGACTTTTATTCATACAATGCAGTGAAAGAATTTTCCGTTGTAATGAGTAGAAAGATGGCAGCTGATACTGCAGTTATTACGTTGCAAAATGTTTCGGGAACGCTTGATGGTACTAAAAGAAATGCTATAGTAGATCTTGATTATTTCGACAAGACAGCTGGAAAGAAGTTGGATGCAGCTGGTGGTGATAAGTCAGATGCATTAGCAGAGAATCCTATCTTTAAAGATACAGATCAAGATCAACCTTTTGGTGCAGTCGTATTGCGCCCTGGACTGAATGTACAGTTGAGAGCAGGGTTCTCTAATGATCCTGACAATCTTGAGGTTTTAATCAGTGGCAGAATTGTTGATGTGAACTGGAATAAGACAGGAGATCTGGCTGAGATAATGGTTCAGTCGTTTGGGGTTGAACTAATACAAGCTATCAAAGGTTCGACTAGAGATGGTTCGGATAAGAGTTACGCTACGACTCATGAACTTTTGGGTTCGATGATGTTAGAGCCAGAGGTTACTCATTTCGGCCGTTGGGAGTTTGGACAATTATTTCAGTTAGGTGAAGCAAGCGATCATCGGTTGGACTTTACTGATTATTCTAGAGAAGGTTTTCTTGGAAGATTCCAAGTTACTGATGCTTTGACTCGTTGGGTAACAAACCATCCAAAGACGGTTATTGCTGCTGGGTTAGGGCTAACTATAGGAACTGCACTATTAGCTTTTGGCGGTGGAGGTTCTCTAGCCAAAGTCTTTGGTCGAGGAGCGAGTAGTACGGCAAGACTGGAAAAAGCATTGATTACTGAAGTAGCTAAAAGAGGAGTTACTGTAGCCGACGATGCAGCAGGGGTTGCTGCAAGTGCTTTGAGTGCATCTGATCAGGCAGTTCTTCGTGAGGCGACTCGTAAGTTAGCTGGAACCACTTGGAAATTAGGAAGAGCTGGGGTTGTCTCGAAAGAGTTAAGAGCCCTGATGGATGCGAAAGTGGCTTCTCATTTATTAGAATTGTCTAAAGTATCTACAGTCGCACAGGGGGCTGCTGTTGCTGAGAAGATCGAAAGGTATGTACATACAGCGCTATTTAAGTCTCAGTGGATGACTAAACCTTGGATGACTAGTGCAAATGGAGTGGCTTTCTTAACTCAGGGAATTGGATGGAAGCCAATGAAAGGTGTTTTCTATTCTGCTTTGGGTGCTCCTTTTACAGCTGGGCTTACTGCTTTTGCTGCTGGTGTTACTTTAGATGCAGTAGTCGCTCCTATTTTGCGAGCAATGCATAAGCATACTATTGGCAAGGCTAAGAAATTCTTTACCAGAGCTGAAGTTCATTTGTTCCTTACTCCACAAGATGACAATCTATATCCGCCCCATCCTAAGGACTATATGACCTTAACTCCAGATACCTGGATAGGTAAGGCTAAAGATCTCGGTAGGGCTACTGTTACATTGGCTTCAAGAGCTACTCTTCAAACTGATACTCCAGGAATGTTACTCTGGGGTGGTCTTGTTGATCCTAGTATCTTTATTTCTAAGAAAGTTAATCCTAGTGCAGCGGAGTATGTACCAGTTAGTACAACAATTTGGGACATATTTCATGAGATGTCTCTGAGACATCCAGGCTGGGTCTATGGTGCTAGACCATATGGGACTAAGTTTAGGTACACTATGTTTTTTGGAGTTCCAAGTCAAAGATATTGGGCTGCACCTGCTAGTAATATGTTTATCAAACGTATGATTGATTTACGTAGAGCACTGGAAGGTTTAGCTGCGACTCCAGATGCACCTAATATTTCAAGAGAGGAGTTTGAAAGACTGTATGGAGCTGAGACGCTCTTAGACCTTAAAGAAGAGATAGAGCGAGATCTTACTGAAGAGGTCTCTCGTCGATATGGTTTTGCTGGAGGTGTTAGAACTACTACTGGAGATATCATTACTGGTCTGGATTTAGAAACTCAATTAACTTTGGCCTATGATGCTATCGAGATAGAGACAGATAAGCGATTGACACAGCATATAACTGCTATTGCGTTAAGAGAATATCTGAGAGGGTTGGAGTTAAGGTTCAGGCCTTTCAGGAGATATCATTTACTAGATAGTGATAGAGATATTATCTGGAATGGATTAGTCTCTTCTGAACAATCGGTAATCAATGCTGTAGATGTTACTTATTTTACAAACGAGGACAATCCTGAGGATGGGGAGGTTGCTACCGAAATCTTTAAAGCCCACACATTTATACCGGGGAATATGCTTCGAATTGCTCCGATTCGATATCCAAATTGTAAGGGATATCAGATGGCTATGAGGTATGGTATGGGCGAGTTGATGCATCGAATGAAGGAGATGTATCGGGGAGAGATCATCGTTCTTGGTAATCCAAGATTACGACCAATAGACATTTGTATTTTAGCCGATTCATATAACGATATGGTTGGGCCCATTGAGATCGAACAAGTGGTACATACAATGAGTCATGAGACTGGATTTATCACAGAGATCAAGCCAGGAGCAGTAGTCTTTGGTAATGAAATTTCTAGTTGGCCTGTGCTATCTGCAATGAAGATGTTCGCTTTGGCTATGAAGGATACAGAAGAGCGTATAGTGGGGTCCAGAAGAGGAGAGGGGGAGAAAGATGAACTGGAAGATATTGGATTTTTGTCTTCTTTCGCTGACCATATGTCTAGGTTTGGTGGAGCTAAGTTCAGCAGTTTAATGGCTTCTAAATATCAGAAGGAGTTTGGAGATGGTCTTACGCTTGCAGATGCTTTTGGTAATACTAAGCCTCCTGAGTCAGAGTTCGTAGATGGTTTAATCACAGATGCAGAGTCTCTCACGATTGGCGCAGCCACAACTGCGGGTGCAGGAATGGGATTGCTGGGAGGTGCAACTCTCGTAGGTGGAGGAATCATTACAGGAGCTGGAATCGAAGAGGCGTTTTTTAGACTTGGGCAAATGCCTGTGATGACGCCTTCAACTGGAGTTAAGACTAGTGTCTTCTTTAAGAATCCCAAGATTGCTATAGGAAGTCTGGTTGGTTTAACTGGGATTGGCTTGGCCACTGGTGGCGCACTTTTGATGACCCAGGCACCAAAGATAGATTTTCCAAGTCTTGCTTTTCTTATAGGTGGTCCGATTCTGTTGTTAAGGTGTTTAAGAAATGATGCTGTAATCCTAGTTCCTTTAATGAAGAGCGGACATCCTATAGTGAGTGGATTGGCTTATAATGATCCAACAATGATTTGGAAAGAATTTAAAGGTGAGATTGGAAGGTATCTTGACGAGACCTTAACCGGCGGAAAAGATCTACTTAGTATGTACGAACGGTATGGTACAGGTATCTGGAATAAGTTAACTGGCGATCACTTAGAAGATATGACTGGTGAGAGCGATCGTCCGATATCTTCTGGAGGTTTCTAATGCAGAATAGTTCTACTGTGCCAACCAACAAACTGCAGCAGAGGCTGCAGCACTACCAGCAGGGGTTGCTTGCTCCAGGATCCGGAGTAAAGCATACAGCTATAGGTCGGGTTCTCCGTATCGTTGATCTTCCATCGCTGTTAGCTGGCGATCAACCGGAGGGGCTGCAGAATCTTTTGCTTGATAAGGTACGTAATAATCCAGAAACTCTTTTTGCTGAAGTTATGTTAGTCTCGGGAAAGAAGTATATTTTACCTTTCCAAGATTCAAAAGATCATATCTACTCTCTCTACGGAAATAATGTACAGTTAACTGGAAGAGATGTTATCATTCTTTTTGAGAACAATAGTTATTCTACTGGTCGTATACACTTCTCTCGTGGCGGTACCAGAGGCTTTCTAGATATTGATAAAGCAACTAAGACCAATGATTTGAGAGGAACTGTTATCTAATGGAAGAGACCAGACCAAAGAAAATCATACGGCTTAACTTCTATAACTCTAATCCGGCTATGGGCGCTCACCTGACCATCTTAGGCTCTCCAAGCGAAGTTAGGCTAGGAGCAAGTCCTAGTTCTTTTATGGCTGTTGGAACAGACGGCATATCTCTGTCTCCTGGTCTAAGTAATGATGTAAATATCCAAGGGCTTAGTCATAATTTAAAGTATGCTGGAATGATTTCAGACTTACCTTTTCCCCTTAGTATCATACCAGTGACGATCGCGACACCTCTTCCGAATCAGGTAATGGTTCCTCCTATGGGAGAATTAATAAGCATGCTTAGGGACTTTAGTACTATTACCAAAGCTTTTGTGGGGTTGTAATGGCTCAGTGGGAGAAGATAGTTGATCTGTACTTTACAGATGAGGGAGATTTTGCGTTAGGCGATGACGGCGATCTGCAAGACACAAAGTTGTTTGCTTATCGTGGTTTAATCCAAATGATCAATACTAGACTCTCTAGTTCTAAAGGAGAGTGGGCTTTAGAGCCTGAGGTAGGTGCAGGGCTGTCTTCTTTCAGAGGCAAGCCTAATAATCAAAAGGTCGCGTTGCAGATAAAGCAGCGAATTGTTACTGAGTTAACTTCAGAGAACCTATTACGTGCTAGTGAGTTCTTTATTGATGTCCTGCCTGTTGGTCCAGATGCTATTGCAGTTGCAATCATTTTGTTTTCTGCTCGTGGTGGTGGACAAATTACGCTAACCTATACGTATGATCTTAGAGAGAATCGTTTTATTCCTAGAAACTCTTAGAGGTAGATTATGGCTTTAGTACCTTCACACAAAAATGCTCTAGTTCTTTTGAAGGAATTCAGAAGTGAATTAGAAGATAAGACAGACATTACTAACTTTGAGAAGGTTTCCAAAGCTAGGGTACTGTCTGATATTTTTGTTGAACAAGAGATACAGAATCGAGAGGATCAGATAGCGGTCTTCTATGCTAATCAGTTAGCTAATGCTCAAGGTGATGCGCTAGATAGTTTTTCTAGAAGCGTTGCTGGTCCAGAGAGAAGACAGATCAAGTTTGCAGAAGTTTCTTCTTCTGAACCTAGTTTGGCTTTCTATGTGCTTTCTGGGAACTTTGGAGCAATCAATGGTGGAGGGGCAATTAGTGTTCCAAAAGGGACTACTGTATTTTCCAATCCTAATGAAAACGAATTAGGAACTTCAATTACGTATACGCTATCTTCAGAGGTAACCTTAGGCGCCGCCGAGTCTCTTTCTTATGTATCTGCTATAGCACAAGTAGCTGGTACTAATTCAAACGTTGGTAGACAAGTATTACGAAATCACGGATTCACAGCATATGTCGACATTGCTAATAGTTCACTTAAGATTGTTAACTTCTACCCGATCCTTAACGGGCAAGACAAAGAGTTGGATTCTGCTTTTAGGGCGAGGATTGCGCAGCATCTAGGTAATGCTGCGTTAACGAATACAGCTAAGATTGCTTTAGACGGGTTGCAGATTCCTGGAGTAGTGCAGACCAGAGTTATCCCGGGCCACTATGGGATAGGTACTGCAGCTGCAGTAGTCCTTGGTCCTGAGTATCAGTCTAATACTAGATTAGTAGCTGGTGTTCAAGCAAAGCTCAACGCAATTAAAGCTCCTGGGCAGCGACTATCTTCGATAGCCGCTACAACAGTACAGTTTGACTTCGAAATAGAACTGAAGGCTCAGAATACTTTTACTCCTGCACAGAAGAATAGAATTCAAGCAGAGATTAGGAAGGGGTGTCTAGCTTATTTCAGAACACTTGGTTTGGGAACTACCTTTAACTCGAATACTTTACTAACTCGGATACAAAAAGCTCTAAGTACAGTTATTAGTTTAAGTACTATTTCTGGACAGAGTCCATTCAAAGCTATTTATATACGTAGAGGCTATTCGAATGGTACTCTTGACGAACGGCAGAAGTTGCTCACTACTGTCATTGCTTTGGAGTCTCATGAGTATGCTGCTATTGGTGAGTTAGAAATTAGTTACGTGGAGTAGTTATGTCTTTTAAGACTCAAAAACTAGCTAACTATTTTCCAGACTGGACTAAGGTTAGAAGGGATCCTAGTTCTATGGGGGCTAGGTTTCTTTCAGTCTTCGCTGATTATCTAGAATATTCAGATGCCGAGTTAGTGAAGATTAGAGAAGAGTTTGATTTATTAAAGTATGCTTTAGGGATTGGGGCTATTTACTCTATTGACCTAACCGCAGCCGATGCAGTGACGTCTTCTTCTGGACCAGGAGGCGTTCGGGTTTGGAACTATCCAACCACTGTAACTGGCACTCATCCTATTTTAGGAGTATTGGCATTAGCTAGAGTGGAGACCTTTGAGGATTTACTTTGGAGTGTCCCTAGTAGATTAACTGAAGAGGAGACAGTTGCTGTTTCTGATTTTCTAATCTACGATAGTACCGTAGGCACGATTGTAGTAATGGATGTCATCGAGAGGTTAACAATAGTTATCTCCAATAGTACTACCTATTATCCTAAGTCTTCGATTCGTAATAGAAGGGCCTCTGGCCAGCATTTTGTTAAGCTAGTAGGGCGTGACAGAAATTACATTGAGATTGAAGAAGTTATTACCACCCGAGACGATGGTGTGTATACGTCCAAGAATGCCTTTAGCAGCCTTTCAGAGGTCTCCTTCGATGGGTTTGATGGTAGGGTTCAGTTATACATAGCGACGGCTCCAGACCACCTCTTTGATCGATTTAGAGTAGGTATTTCTGACAAGGTTCAAGGACCTCTGAAGATCAGACCAAGTACTTATAATTATCTTGGAACTGATATGGCGCGTATGCATTACTTTACAGATATTATGAAGCTGGGTACTGCATATCGAACCGGAGGAACTCCAGAAGATAATGAAGACGAGATATGGGACCAGATACTGTTAGATAGTAGTAGCAACTACTACGCGCCAGTAGATATCGCGATTCATCCAGATTCAACTCGTCTTTATTGTATTGATGATACTGGTTTCTTACATATCTATGAACACGGACCTAGCACTTTCACTCCTCCTTCGGATCCAGATGTGCTTACATTGGTTTCGTATATAGATATCTTACCGTTAAAACATTGGGCTTTGCTTGGAGAACGGATTAAGTTATTTACATATTTCAGAAAACCAACCAAGCCTATAGCCAACGTAATTATTAAGAGGATCTCTCCTACTTCGGTAATCAGGTACTTGCAAGCAAATCTAACTTGGGGTGCAGGAACTTATTCTTTTGTTACTACTGACACGCAAACAATCCTGCCAGCAGCTACTTGGACAGACTTGACCTTTGAGTTTACTCCAGATGAGTTGGGAGAGTGGGAGTTCTACATAACTACTCAAACTACTGAAGATACTACTACTACAACTACAAAGGTTATGGTTGATGCACTTGATGCTCTGGTTTCGATTGACACAGGAGTAGTAAATCCTACAGCGCTGCTGTTTAGTGAAGACGGAAGGCTTATGGTTGCGTCGGCTGCTGTTGTAACTTATTTTGTAGAGAATGGAGATGATTATTTTGTTGATGGAAACAATCAGCAGATTTTTCTTCGTGAAGAGTATGATGCGGTAGAGGTAACGATCTAATGGGAACTTATTCTCCCACAAGGCTGGAAATATCAACTGGTTTCGACGAGGTTGGTATTCGCTTAGGTTTGTATAGATTGCCGGGCGAATCGCTTAGTAACTACAGAAGAAGATTGTTGCTAGAGTCGAGAGACCGTACGAGCACTACTGAAGATTCGTATATTCGTGCTGTAGGTAGACGAGTAGGCGTCTTTGAGACGCCTGTATTTGAAGTAGAGCTGATTGAGGCTGGAGGGGTTCCGGTTGCGGACGATCCTTACGTAGAGATTACAAGTACGTATTTACGTGCCTACAATGACTATGCTAACGGTTCTGTAGATGTCGAGTTGAACTTGTTAGACAGGACTAATGGGTATTTCTTGCAAGATGTAGTTAGTGCCTTTGCCGGAAGTATATATTTTACTCTGACTGTGTTAGATGCAACCCACACATATAAAAAGTCAGCACAGTTGAGATATGATAATTCTAACAAGTTTGCATTTGCGGAAACGCTGTTAAACTCTAAAGAGAATCAACTACAGAACGCTTCTGTGATTGCAATCTTTCCTTTATCTTCTGAACTCTTTGTTGAAGAGATGGCTTCTATTGTTCAGGTAGCGAAGCTAGGAGACTTCTACGTAGATTACATAAATGGAGTAATCATTACATATGACGTAGCTCAAGGGCTTATCTCTTATACTTATCGGAAGTTTCCGTTTACTATGTATTGGCAGCCAGTTCGTGTTTGGCCATATAATGATGCAGATAAGAAGTATCGTATAATGGATACATTGATTGCTGACGATACTGGTCTCGCTGACAACTTGCTCTTAAATAGTGAAGGGGCTAAATTAGTAAACGAGATTCTTTCTGTACATTCATTAAGTTGGGGTAAATAATGAGTTATACATATCTATTATCTTTTCGTGTCAATGGGGATCCGACTGCGGCAACACTGCTCACCCCAACCTTTACACATTATAAGAATGTTGCTACTGGTGCTGATATAGTCGCAGAAGTCGTCAGTGAACTTGATAATGGACAGTATACTTTTACTGTTGATTGGAGTGCCGTAAAGTATACTGGAGTAGATAGTGTTTCTTTTGTTATCGATGGTGGCGTAGCTATACCAACGAGTAATGAGAGATATATCGTAGGCCGTATCAGTAGGTATGATAACTTTGGATTCCAGACTGATACAATCTATGAAGTTACTCTTGGCAGATGGACTGTAGCGGCGAATCAGCTAGTACTATATAAGCAAGATGCAGTAACTGTAGTGAAGACCTTTGATCTGTTTGATTCTACAGGGGCTCCTACGGAGATTATCCCGGCTACAAGAATTCCAGTTTAGGATAATTAATGTCCATAGTCGCTCTAGGTCTGAATAATCCTTTATTTCTGACATTAGGATATGGCAGTTATCCTAGTTTCGGAAATGAAATAGATCTGTCTGTAGAGAATACGGTTTTTGGTACCAATCAGTACGTACCCCTTACTGGTACATTTGCTACCGAAGTACAGATGGACGGTTTCTTATGGGATAGAAGATTATTGCCGGATCTAACTAGGCCTGGAACTCTTTATGATACTTTTATAGGAGGTCATAGTGTAGGGTTGCTTGATGGTACTTGGTTAGGGTCTTGGCAAAGCGGTTCTAATAGTTCGCTGAATTATATAGATATTACTAATTATCGATTTGGAGAATTCTTTACTTGGACTCCAAGAGTGGGGACGGGAGCCTATTCTTTCTACTTTGATACGCGAAGAATGTATAGTGATTTCTCAGTATCGGCTCCATTCAATAAAAACCAAAATCAAAATGGAGTAATGATTTATGAATTATCAGATGATGCTCTTTGGCATACTGTTGATGTAGCTCTCTATAGACGAAACGAAACTGGACGTATCTTCAAGTATGCTGTGTTTGATTATGTTGATACTTTTAGTGGAGAGATTGATACTGGTGTTGATAGTCGGCTAGCTACAGAAGATATCAATGGAAATGTTATATGGGCTAATCTGGCTGGCAGAAAGAAAGAGTTCAGGATCATAGACAACGTTGCTTATCTAAACCAAGACTGCTCAGTAAATGTAGGTCAGTTTGCAACAAGCGGAAGTTTTCCTATAGTGAATACTATAGTTGCCGAAGCACTATATGAATCAGGTGGTGCTGGTAGGCTGACGGGCAGAAGTGTTTTCTTGGAATTCTTTCCAATACAAGAGGGGACTGTAGATGTTGTTACAGTAGATTCTTTTGGGGTCTTCCAGCAGTGGACAGAAACTACTAATTTAAATTTCTCTGAACCTAGTAGTTATCATTATCAAGTTGATTATGATCTCGGTATCATTACTATGGGTGGTGCGCAAGCGGAAGATTTAGTGCTCTCTGAGGATATAACAGCGGGAGCTACAGTTATTCCATTCTATCCGGGAATGGATACTCAGGATTGGCCAGAGCAGGGAGTGCTGATAGTAGGAGCTGAAGAGGTAGCCTACTTTGAGAAAGGAGTAAATGCGTTTTATTCCTGTATCAGAGGTTACAATTCGACTACTGCAGCAGCGTATAGCGTGGGAGCGATTCTTGAGAATCGCCGCAGAGGGCGGGGAACGGAGGATAATATCTATTCTGCCTATATTGCTGTACCAAGAATCGAATACGAAGTAACTACCTATGATAGAAGAAGTGCTAGTAAATATGATTGGTTAGACATTCGGCCCAGCACTAATATCCAAACCAATAATATTCTACAGGTCGTTAGTGCCGAACTTAGTTTGGATCGATTGATCTTGTCGACAGACTCTCCGCTAATTGGGGGTAATCTATATGGACCAATATACTATGGAACAGACACCTCCTTCCTAACTGCCCAGGCACTAGATTCTTTTAGTAATGCTTTTGAAGATCTAGAAGTTACTATATCGATTACTGATGGTTTAGGGTTATTAAACGGAGATGCCCTTTCCTATACTAATATAACAAATACTATTGGAGAGATATATGCTTTCTTTGGCTCTTCATATAATGAAGCAGCTATCCAGAAGCCTGTTCTGTCAGTAGCTTATGATGGAGCAGATACTTTAGTAACAGTTAGTAACTTCGACAGCACAGCATTTCCTGTTGACATCTGGTTGTTCCAAGTACTTAAACACGATAAAGTGTTAGGAACTGTTGGAGATTCATTTGATATTACGGCTGCGGCAGTTGCTTCTCCTCCGTATGGTTCGACTTATTTCGAGATAGACGGCGTCGTGGATGAAGAAGATTTTGATGGCGGTTATTGTTATGTGATTGGAACTGATACTGTTAAATATTATCGTGAGATTACATTCGTTGATACACTGCTAGATGGATCAGATCAGCCATACTCTCGGATTTATGTAGAGCCAGCAATTACTCCTGCACTGATTAATGGACAACCAGTATGGTTATTCCCTGAGGGTGCGGTTGAGTTTAATTCTGCTGCAATGAATGGTGTTCGGAATATTGTGTATGAGTGGTCTACAGTAGCGGAACATCCCATTACTCATGTTGCTGGAGCTTATATGCCTTTGCATCCAGATGCTGTGAGTGGAAATGTTTTAAGATATAGTAATAGGCTATTACCTATTCCTGCTCCTACTGATGATACGAATAACTTGGCTGGCTATATTGTTGTCGCGCCGAGCATTGCCACCTTACAAGCTTCTGCGGCAGATCCATTTACCGGAACTACAGTTACTTCAAATGAGATTAGAATTAAATTACAATTACCTAACTCACTCATAGGAGTAGACACTTCGGGTGCATTACCTATACCGTATGGGTGGAGGTTGCTAACAGAAGAATTTAATCTGGGGGCTGGTATAGGTGGAGCAAACTTTATTACAATTAACCCAGCGGCTACAGGTATCAATAAATTTGGAATCTTGGGGATCATCTAATGAGTGACAAACTTAGACAAGGTATTTCAGTACTGACTAGTTTTACTGCAGGAGAGCAACCTACTGCAGAGAAGCTTTCGAGTATTACAGCACAGCTGCGAGCAGCTGCATCGGCATTAGAAGAGGCTGTAGGCGATATACATAGTCAGTCATGGCCCTATACTGTAGCTTCTACAACTACGTTATCCCCAGCTTGGGGAAGGGTTAGAGCCTCAGGACTGCCTGTAACAGGTGCTTCTGAGCGTATGCTTGATATAGCAAACATTGCTAGATTGATTGGACCAGCAAGTAATTTAAATCCACGTATGCAGGGTAGCAATACGGTCACTGAAGAGATCCCTGCTGGAGTTCATCAGTTTAGTTTGAAGTATCCTGTAGATGGAGTTTTATCGCTAGCGAATCCAGATTTCTCAGCGGCGAGCGGAACAGCTTTCACTACCTATGTAGTGACTCCGTCTTCTTTAACAGCTGCAGGGCAGTATTCAGTAACTTCAGCAGGTAAGGTTTATTGTGTTACGGCAACAGACAGTCCTTCTGCTGGTGATGTTAGTTATGTGACCAATCCACTTACTTATGGTGGTGGATTGAATTATCCATATGCGCGGTTTAACGTTATTCCGGATCCTAATCAAATAGATGCGGGAGGGACGGGACTGGCTTTTGGTGCGCTAGATGGTCAGGGTCGTCGAACAGCTACGTTGCCAGCGGCTACCCATCAGCAGTCTGATATTGATGGTAGCACTAGCGTGCTGTCTGCTCAGGACGTAAACTACTCTCTCAGCCTTCTTGTGCCTAAGGTACTTGTTGATAATCTAACTGCAGGAGATGAAATACCCGCAGGATATCTGTTTATTCGTAATCACACGACAGGTGAAGTCTACGAAGATGCAGAGTATTTTTATGTAAGCTCTACAGCAGTGAAGATAGGTAACGTTGATTTAACGGCTGAGATCACTGCTGGTCATAAGTTTGTACTTCTGACCGTTGGAACAGACATTACAACTTCTATTGATGATCTGAGAACGAAACTTTTCCATAGCCATGATAGGACTTTTGGAGAGCCGTTTATTCCAGTAAGTTCTCTAACTGATATGACTGCTGTTGCAGGTAACTCTGGTGCATGGGTACCAAGTGAGATACCTGGAAACTTTGTTCCTCAATATCTACATAGAGATGGTTTTTGGGATGTAGACGTTCCTACGTATTACGATGCTGTCAATCTGAACGATGCTAATGTTATGCGAGGGCATTTTGTTCTTGGTTACTATGGTCAGTCGGCAGGAGACGTGCTAGATACTTCTGTTCCTCATAATACAAATAAAGTTATATTTGGTGATCCGCGAGTACCTGCAGAAAGAGGATATATCTATAAGACTTCTAGTGAAGATATGGAATATGCCTGCCCTTCTAGTGGTGAGCATTCTTTTTTACAAGATGTCCATTCGGCTGCGGTAATTCGTGCTGATGATGGGTTTCGGGGAAATGAGACAGTAACTGCTGTAGCAGGCATTGCTTCTGAGGCGCAACGTACAATAGCCCCTTATTCTTTTACCGGAACCATTGTCGTCGATCGGGGATCTACAACAAATGTGACTCTTAGTGATCTTGCAACAGCAAATAGAGGTATTGCTCATCTAGAAGTATTAGTTGCAACAACGTCATTTGCAGATGCTTGGTGGCCACCTAATCAGATAGCAGGGTCTACTTTTGGTTATCGATTTTCAATTGATACTTCTGGAGTTAGCCCTGTTATTACTTTTTATTGGGATGGTGGTAGCTGGCCTACTGCTCCTGCAGAGAATAGAATCATAAAAATTACTGCTTGGTATTATACATACTAATGTCTCAATTCGTTCTAGAACTTCTTATATCTAATGAAGCTGATTATGTTAATGCAAACATAGTTGAGCTAAATATAGAGTCTTATGTTCATAAAAGAGTTGAGAAGTTTATCTACGTTAACAATATTCATAGTGGTGCGATACCAATAGCTTATCTAGAGAATGAATCTTTAGATGCTAATTCATCTTTGCAAGCTGTAGATAAGAGTTGGTCTGTGCCAGCTAATAGTGAGTATCTTGCTAAGGTGAATGCTCAGCATGCACTAGCGGTTAGTAAGGTTGTTACATCTCCTTATAGAGATGTGTTAATTACTAATCGTACGTACATAGATAGTAGAGGAAGAAGCAGGGCTCTCTTTTATAGACATGTGTTGCCGGCAAATACGGTAGAAGCTAATCTATATAGCTTAGCTAATGGCAATAAACTTGTTATAGATGAAGGCTACTCAATAGATTTAGTAGAGGGGTTGCTATATACCAATTATCAGAATCATTTTAATCCTGAGACAGGTGCTTATAAACTTTTCTTTATTGCTAGTGTTAATAGTGCGGGAATCACTTCTCATCAGTTATTGAATCCTCTTCCAGTGGCTAGGGAAGCTGATTGGTCTGACATCGATCTAGATACAGGGTTATTAAAAACAGATGTACCTTTGTATTCAAGAGAGATAGCTACAGGTGGTTGGAAGTTCTATATGAATTCTGCTGCATTGTGGTTTCTTCGGCCAATACCTCATGCGCTAATACAACCTATTCAGCCTACAGTTAGGAATGCAAAGGCTCCTTGGTATATGAAGTTTACTAATGGAAACTTTGCTACTGTAGTCAACTCAGCTGTTCGTAGATATTCTGTACCAGAGTTCGAGTTCCAGCCATTCTATCCATATAAGCCTTATGTTTATGATCCGTATATAGAGCTGAATAGAGTAACTAGATCAGTTATTGCTTGTACAAGAAACAATATTTTTGTATCTCCGGAGTTGGGTTTTCATGCACGTATTATAGTTAACGATAGTGAAGGTAATCTTATTCGTATCTTTACTACTGACGAGAGCTTAGATGGTGTTAGATTCTCGAATACAAATGTGTTTTATGAAGCAGATAAGATCATTGCCTGGGATAATGCTGGAGGCTTTATTGCACTCGGAGTAGATGTACACGCAAGTTGGACGCTGGGAGCGTCTCTGTACTACGAAGCGAAGGATCACGAATATCGCAGACTGTCACTTAATCCATATAATAATCGACAAGCTTACGATTATTTATTTGTGTTTTATCTGGTACCAGATGTTAATGTTGCAGATAATGCTATCCATCATCTGGTAGTGAATAATGACGGAATCATTATTGAGTGTTCTCAGAGTCAGGGAGTTGCTCATCTGAATCTTCAGTTGTTAGACAGCGGTGGCGTTTATAATCCTAATACTGTGATTGGTCTGAAATATGTTTCTGATGTAGAAACTGATACTTTTGTATCTCGGTATGCAGCCGGTGCAGATAATAACTATGGTTATATGATTTTAACTGAATGCTCTCTAACTGATTTTGGTTTTGAAGAGGATCTGTTTGCAGTTGATGTACAACAAAAGACAGGTCTTGCGCCAGAATCTTTAGAAGAGACTCTACGCTCTAATCAACGTATACTCCAGAGTTATTTAGGCTATGGAGAACAGGGGCAAGAAGTACCAGAAAACTCTGTAATGATAGTTGATGCTCAGCTTAGCTTACTCGCAGATTACGGAGGAAACCTTACGGCCGAAGCAGCTGAAGAGCTGCTTCGATCGACCCTTACAGCTTCATCTTATGCGGTGATTAACTGGGTATACCCCAACGTACAGTTGAGCGGAGGAAGCAATACTATTGCAAGCGTAGATCTTTCATGGACCTGGGAAGGGCCAGGACTGACTTATACGTTATACAGAAAAACTACAGCAGAGGAAGAATGGGCAAGTATCTATTCAACTTCCTCTCCTCCCTTTGGAGCTATCAGTTATAATGATGCTGCTGTTACTAGTGGGAAGGTTTATTATTATGCTGTAGCAATTACGGAAGATGGTATTGAGTTTCCGAACAGCGATATTCTAATCATACAGGTGCGATAATGTCAGTAGCAGATCTTACTTTTATCAATCTCTCTACTTCAGAAACTATCTACAATCCACTAACGCTTACGACTAGTGTGACTCAGCAGGTACGTATAACCAACTATGGAACGGAGAATCTTACTAATCTTGGTGCCTATGTAGAAACAGCTTATACAGTAGGTGATGTCGACTATCCGGCAGACTACCCTCCTGAAACTGATTATCAAGATTTAATGACTTGGGGTCAAGCGGTTAAGGCTGGACTTGCTGTTGCTGGAGGGCTTAAGTTAACTCTACCGCAAAACGATTTGTCTTCTCCTGTTGAATATGTCACAAGAGATCAAGGTGCTAAGCGAGAGAATAAACTTCCTTTGCAGGATATCGCTTCTGGAACTTTTGTAGACATAACCCTAGAACTTGAAACTCCTCCTGCTGTTTTGGCTAGAAGACTTTATGTTACTTTGGTTGTTGAATAATGCCATTAAACTTAAAGACAGATATTTCTAATAGCGGGCCTCTTCAGAAGGCTGCGCGAAGACGTGTTTCTGATTCTGCCTTTAATAGTTTGACTGAAGAGCAGATACAAGATCTTGCTGGGAAGTATGTTGATTCTCAGCATAGGATGATAGAGCCTCTGTTCGTTCCTGGATCAACCATCGCTAGTACCATACATCGAGAGTATCTAAAGGACATGAAGTTCTATATCTCCCTTAGTAATGAACAACTGGGAGATATGGAACGTGAGGTTCATAACGCTTCTGCCTCTTTCTTTTCTTTCCTAAATAGTATCCAGCAGGAAGCCCTAGAACTTAATGCTTTTGTGACAGAAGAAGAGATTAAGCTTTTACAGTACTATGATCAGGTACATTTCAATTCTTTTTCTGGTCGCAATGCTAGAGGTATGCAAGAAGGGCTTTCTGACTGGTTATACGATTACAAGACGCAACTACCTTTGCTTGGTTCCAATATAGCTAATGTTATTGCAGGGACTGGAGTAACGTTACCTTTACGGCAGCGTATCGACGTTGCTGCTATCGATGCAATCCTGTTACATGAAGAAACAGATATAGGTGATACCGTCTATCCATTGCAATCAACTAGTCCTCGAAACCTATTGTTAGACAATAGAGTTTTCAGACACGTAGTAATGAGGCTGGAGAATGACGAGACAGTACGTATCTACAATTATGTACCATCGTATCTAACAGTACAACTTGAGCTTCCTAACTTACAGTTGATCAATCGTATGGTGATCAGTCCAGCAGGTCAGAATGTTCTTGAGATAGAAGAGCTTTCATATATCAATGAGGCTGGAGAGAAGGTTATTCTTTCTTCGCTGAACGTCTCTGTAGAGACTAATATTGTGTTGTTATTTGAGCCAATTAGAACTAGGTATATTGCTGTAAAGTTTAAGCAGAATGCTCCTGTAACTAAGAGCCAGATAACACTTGGAGACCAGCGTGTCGCTGAGATTAATAAGCTTCTAGAAGGGCTTGGCTGGGACTCTAGGTTAGATGGGACTCTCGAAGTTCTTAATGGTCGAGTTTTTGATTTTACTTTAGAAAGCATTAGAGTGGGTTTAAATATCTATGAACCTCTTGGAATGTATCGGAGTAATCCTCAGCGCATTAGGTTCCCTGCTGGGATGAGTATAGAAAGCTCTGCTATCACTATTGAACCAATGAATACGCAGGGAGATTATTTCTCTCAGTTCTCTATTGGGGATGCTAGTGTTCAGCATGAATATTATTTAGGGTTGAAGCTCTATGATCATAATGGTAGTCTGCAGAAAGATGAGCTGATACCTATAGCGGATAGTTATCCTATACAGAAAGAGTTTCTGCCTATTGTTGGAGGAGAGTCGAGAGTTAAGCTGTTTCCAGATTTACTTTGGGATACAAATAAGATTAAGGTTGCTGTAATCACGAAACTAGTAAACCCAGAGATACAGATAGACTTTGACACAAAACATAATCTTGTATTAGGGGAAAGTTTCTCTTTAATTGGATCTTTAGAACATCCTGTTAATGCATCGTATGTAGTTAAGTCATTGGTTTCAGATTATTCAATTATAGTAGATTCTGCTAACTATAGTGCAGCATTAGGAGTTACGGCTAATACATCTCCTTATGTTTATTTGTACTACATAAGTCAAGATACCTCTGCACCGTTTACGGTCACTGAGAATGGAGTATTATTAACAGTGGGAACTCATTATCAGATTTCTCTTGATGGTGGAAACACATGGTTGAATAGTATCCCGTATGATTCAACCTATATTCAGTTATTAAGATTAGCTAGAGCTGGCAGATGCAGAGTTAAGATATTATCTCCTAAATATGATAGGATTTATATAGTTGAGTACAGGCCTTTAAATAAGCAAAGGCTTTCTGTAGATAATAGTATTTGGCTTGATAGTGGTAGGGTAGTCTTTGGGCCAGAGTATGCTGCTTCTCTTGGGACGGTTAGCACCGTATTACTTAGTAGAGCAGATAGTAAAAGTCCAATGCTGACTCCAATCACATTATTTTATGCTCTAAAGGTACGTCAGCATGTCAAGTAGCAGTATCTTTTCACAACAGTACGTAGCTGATATAAAAGCTCTACTAGTTCTATTAGAGCAGTATATTAGTGCGTGGAGATCTGCTCCTACTGAAGAGCGAAGGCTTGCTATAGAAAGTACGGCTGTATCAACGTTTGAGAAGTTAATTGAATTAGATGTTAGCTATCAACAAGTAAGTTCTTTTGACTACCCAGAATATTCTGAATTAAACGAAACGTATAAGAGTTTTGGGTATTTACTACGATTAAATCTATCGAAGCTAGAAGCTCTTATCTCCTTCTTTTTAAAGAACTTTAATTCTCAGCAGTTGGCTCTTTTAAAGCTTAATGGTCAAATTAGAAGAATTAAACAGAAGCAAGCCGCGCTTGCTTTCTGGAATCGAGAAGGAGCGAAGTATGTGCTGGCTGAGCATTTCAATAATCTTGATGTACTTGATAGCCACTTTGTTTCGAAGCAGGACTGCAATATAGATTCATCTCAAGGAGTACTCACCTTACCTATCCGAAACGTTGAGAAGGTTGGGATTTCAAAAGTACGGATTGGAGTAAACTCCAATGGAGTTCCGGGGAACTCTGACTTTGCAGTACAGACTAACAACACGAATCCTCGTTCAGTAATTGATGGCAATGCTAATACTTGGTTTGAATACGAACGTTTAGATGCGGGACCTCTTTCTCTCTCTCTAGTTTGTGAACTTCCACAAGCAAAGGTCTTGAATCAAATCCTAATTGAGCCACTGAACAGTATCGATGTTCCTCCATATGAAATAGAGGATATTCTCTTTAGCGTGTCAGGTAGAGTGACTTCTATAAAGACACTACTTGGGACAACCTTTGAACCTTCCTATTTTACAGTGAGAACGATAGGAACAGATCCTATTTGGTCTATCTCCTTTCTTCCAGTTGAAGCGGCATCAATTACTATAAAATTCAAACAGGATTCTTCTCATCAGATTAAGGCAGCAGCACAAGGTAATAAGTTTGTTCTACGTGATCGGTATGCAGTGGGGGTGAAGAGCGTTGCTCTTAATCAGATTCTTTACGAAAGAACTGGAGCGATTAATAGCAAGGTTCAAACACTTCCTGCTGGGTTATATTCAATTCAACCTGTTATCACGCTATGGCCTGATAATGAATCTCTCTTTGATTTGGTGTTTGAGATTAGTTCTAATGGAGGAGAGTCTTGGAAAGAGATTGACTATACCGATGCTAAAGCTATAAGTCTTCTTTCCGGTTCGGCAGTGAACTTCGCATGGCGCTTAGCCATTGAGCGGAAAGACGAGGCCTTCTCGAAGGTTTCTTCACTTGTCAAAGAGATCGCCGTAGTTCCAAATACTAGAAATATTCTTCGGACATTCAGTAGGTTTCAGTCTCCGGTTGAGTTAACCCTCCCGAGCAAACCTACTGATCAAGAGATAGTTGTTCTACAGCCAGGGATAGCCCGTAGGGGAGATCGATTCAGAGCCCTAGACCTAGGTAGGGGAAAGGGTCACAGCGCCTCATACAGGCTCCCAGTGAACGTAAACGATATCTCTGTTGAGCCTACCGAAGTAGCGGTTTATGTTTCGGGTAGACCTTATACAAGGGTAGAAGATGACACCAGTGTTGGGGCTAGTCAGTGGGCCTTTACAGAAGACTACAATGAGATGGTCTTTGACAGTAATCTACCTGATGGGGCTGTTATCGAGATGGCTATTGAACCAGAGTTAGCCCTTTGCGAAGAAAGGTCAGATGGGTTCTACTATAAGTTCAAGTCTATGTTTGATCCCGAGAAGCTAAATATTAAGATCGAGTATTTGCCACGTAGTAAGGTGCGGAAGACTTTCATTCCTACCCGAGCCCATCAAATGTTCAAACTTGGTCATCGGGATATTATTATCTCTACTTTCTCTGTGACAAGCAAAGATGGGGTTCCTTATAATTTGGTTGGTAGTAGAACAGACGTGTTTGATGGAACTGATTTTGATTATTATGTAGATTATGTAAATGGGATGATTTACTTTTCCCAGAATGTAGGTACAGATATTATTCGGATTAGTTATGAGCACTTCTCTAGAGAAGTGCTTGCTGATCAGGATTTTGATATCGTCTATGAGAATAGTGAGCCTTGGGGTATACGGATTCTTAAAGAGAAGTTTCAAGCAGAAGATGTTTCTGAAGTCGTTGGGGACGCTCCAATTTTTGCAATAAACATTAAGACTGGAAGGTGGACGCAAAGATCAGATCCATTTACTGGAGGTACTAATGCATTTGCCCTTAGTCACGAGAATATTGTTCGTGGTTCAGTAACGCCTTCTTCTGATCTATTGAATACGGCAACTCCTCCCCAGGAAGTACCCTATATAGATGGCCATACTGAATTCCTCGGGCTGATCCCTATAGATGACGAGAAGACGATAGAGTTAACAGCAGATGCTTTTGGAACTGTAGAGTTCAATTTAAATGCTGGAGGATTATGGTACCAGGTTTTCGACGTTCTCTTTTCAGATACAGCAGTGTTTGCAAGCAAGGTTGCAGTACCTACTATTATTGGTGAGTATTCAATTGCAGATGATGGTACAGTTATAGTATTTCTTGGGGCAGGGAATACCTTAGCCTCTGGTATTGATATTAATTACTACTACAGAGATCCTGCTTTCGATGCAGTTAATAAATACTCTTTGAATTATGAGAAAGGTTATTTCCATGTAGGTGGTGTATTAAACGCTGCCGCAACTGTAACTTATAAGACTGCTAGTTATCAGATATCATATGACTTAGCTCGTAAGATAAAAAACTTTACCTTAGATCCTACTACCAATGTTCTTTCTATTAAGACAGAAGCTTTTCTTGAGATAAATAGTTTGATTAGAGTACTCTGGAAAGAAGGTTCTGCTTCTTCAACGATCAGTGGGCTGACAAATGTTTTCAGTCCAATAGTAAGTACAGTTGCGCTTAGGTTTAACTAATGGCTATTTCAGAAGCATACACCAATACTCTAAAAGCAAAAGCTGTAGCTGAATTTGTTTCGGAGAATAAACGCTCTCCTACGGAGAGCGAACTACGGGTACTACTGTGGGAAACTTATCAGAAATATTCTGTTGTCGACCAGGTTGGGTTAAGTGGGTTTGATATAAACAAGCCTGCATTTGAAAGTGTATCCTCAGCAGAGGACGAAAACCAGAACAGGTATTCGTTTTACCATGATTTGATTACGATCTCTGAAAGAATCGATGGTTTGTCTCAGCAACTGGAAGATTCATTTAGAGGATTTATTGCTACGTCTGGTAAGACAGGTAAGCTTTTAGCTGAAATAGAAAGCCGACTAGATAACCTGGTCGTATTACAAGATGATTCGAATGTGTTCATCTATGGAGCAGAGGAAGACTTTACCTCTAAAGACAAGATAGATTTTGAGAATACTACAGCTTCTGTAGAGCCAGGATACTGTGTGATGGGTAGAGATAGTTATCAGTTGCTTGATCTATCTACGGTAAAGCTTAGCCATACTATCACTTCTAGCAAAGGTATTCTGACTACTCAGATCTCTTCTAATATAGAACATCTGAAAAAGAATGACGGAGTCTATTGGGAGTACTTGGTATATACCAAGTACAAACAAGGTAGAGTCTCTTTATCATTAACTGCGGAAATGGTAGAACCAACAACTGTAGTTGATCTTAAAATTACAGGTTCTCCTATTGGAGTGAATCAACTAACCACCGTAACTGTGTTCTATAGCGTAGATGGAGAAAACTTTTCACCTATTGAACCGATCGAGAGAACTCTAACTAAAGATGAGTCCTTGTTCAATATAGGTATTGCTGAGGTAAAAGCTCTTAAGTTAGTTTTCTCGAAAGGTGCTGCTGATGTGAATACATCTTTACAGAGTCAATATATCTATGCTTTCTCTTTCGATAGTCTTGAAATAAGAACTTCTAATTATCAGGACGTAGCTTATTCTGAGTTGGTTGCTGGACCCTATGAAATAGTAGATGAGCTGGGCGCACCTGTTTACTTTACAAAAGCAACACTGAGCGCTTGTCACCTAGTAGATGATGATACATCTGTTAACTATTTCCTTTCTAAGGATAAAGAGAATTGGTATGCAGTTTCGTCTGGAGATTCAATACCAGTTGTTTCTTTTGCAGAGAGTACTAAAGTAGATACCTATTCACAGGTAGATATTGCTTTAGATTCTAATGAGCTTCTTGCCGAAATCCTTGGACTTGATACCTTGTTCTCGGTAGAAGCTTTTGTTAATTTAAAGGTTTCTTTCGACTATGTAGATGCTATTCCTCTGAAGAGTATTGTGCTTAAGAGAAATGTAATTGGCGATAGTACTGCTTTGGTCTATGGAACTCCTCCGGGCTGGTATTTTGATTCCAGAACAAAGCAGTATACAACCACCGTATATGTGCAGGCACCAGAAGGGCGCTATATAGACTTTGGCCCAAGGGGAGCTTCGGTAAACGGTGTAGCTCTAAGTGGTTCTGTGTACTTAAAGCAAGGATACTCAACGATTGCTACTTCAGATAGGAACTGGAAGGTGATAGCAGGTAGTCCCCAAACCCTTGATGAGTTAGAAGATGCGGATTCTCTTTATCCATACAATCATAAGTATTTGGTTGAAGGATTTGTTTATCCACAAACTTATAGTGGAGAGAAGGTTTATAATGGAGTTGATGAATACTTTGGTCGACTTTGTACTTATATGCCACCAGAACACTTTGGGACTTTGGCTAGTGCTGGTCGATTTGATATATTCACAATAGATAACTCTCTCGGAGATTGGTATTTTAAAGTTAAGGTAGATAAGACTAAAGCGAGTTGGAAGAATGAACTCGTTGATGTAAATTACTCTGTGTTGAGTGATACGACGAACACATTATATGTAAAGGCTATCTTAACTACTTCGGATTTAAAGAGAACTCCAACGATTGAAAGTTTCAAACTAAGGGTAATTTAAGATGTCAACATTAACTCAGCTGCTTCGAACTCTTACTCAAAGATCTGGGGGAACTTCTTCTAGGTTAGAGACTAGCGGAGAGAGGGCCCAGTTTCAGTCAGCAGTGAAGACTGATGTTGCTTCAATTATGCAGCAACTAAATAGTGTATATAAGCCTTTAGTTGGAAATCTGCTTGCAAGCAATGATAATGAATTAACACTTGGGTTAAGTGGGAACGTTCTCTTCTCAGATGCAGCGGCAACAGCGGCTTCAGCTTCGGCTTACTGGAATGCGGCGCTCAGCCGCAAACGCAGCATTAAAGAAACTTTTGATGTATTTCTATCTGAAGTTGCTCGGCTAGAGAACTCAATTAACGATATAGCAAGTCCAATTGGGTATGACGATACAGCGTTAACTGCGATTGCTACGCGCAACCAACTTAATCTCAAGCAACTGCGTTTAGACAGTATGGGAAGCAACTATAGCTTTGATAACGACGGATTAGCAGACTTAGCTTATCCACTATCTCAAGCAATAGATGCAATGGGAGCTTTCTTCGCAGGTTTTCCTGGAACAGGAAATACTTATCCAGGAGTTTATCCAGCTATTACTCTTGCAGTGAACCTTTCGGATGTAGTCTTAGATACTACAGTGCCACAGAGTACTACTACAGATCTGGTAGATCACTTAGGATTTATTAGGACCTTTATTGGTAAGGATGTTCCAGGAGCAGAGACTCCTACCTATTCAGATCATGGTGCTATTTCTTATGTTGCCGATGGAGACTCATTAGAGGTTGCGATTCAGAAACTTGATGCAGCTACTGGAGTAGTCTCTGTTAATTCTGAGCAGGATTTCTATTTTATCCCAGGAGGTGTAGCGGCTGGTAACAGATATACTGATTGGGATCTACTCTATGCGGATGCTTTAACAGCAGCTGGTAATGGTCATGTTCGAATTTATTTTGATGGTAGTATGAGCAATCCTATCGTAATGCCAGATACCGGTGTCTATGATATGACTAATATGTCGTGGCATGGATTACGACATATTGGAACGGGAGTTCTGCCTGAGCTGATAGTTGGAACGGCTCCATTTGTTGGTACGACAGCACAATATTTTAATCTTGGATTTGCTCAAAATATTCTTTTTCATACCCCTGTGGCTTCTATGGATTGTGCTTTAGTTTACGATGGTCTAACTAATGACTACTTTGTTATGTTTCAGGACTGTACGTTTTGGAGTGAGCAAGCAAGGATTATTCTTGCAACTGGGGCTACCTCTGATTTCTTTCTGCTTCTAGATGGATGTGGTTTTTCTCAAGATCCGTTCTTAGAAGTTGATACTAACAGTAATCTTCGTTTAAGGTTAAGACATACGTCAATTGAAGACGATAAAGTTTCTTCAATTGATGGAACGGGAACAATCGACAATCTGAGTTTCCAAGATGCTGGTAGCAGATTCTCAACTACACAGACAGCTTTTACTGGAGTGATTGCAGATCCTGATCGTTATACCTGGGCCTCAAGCGTAGGTTTTGATGATGCGACCTTCTTATTTACTGCTGATGATGTCCAGACAGCTATAGTGAATCTTGAGAGTCAGCTTACTGATGAATATACTGACGGAATGCTTGCTTTGCCTTTCTTGCAAGGAATTCCTAATGGAGCGGTATGGACCGCTACTTGTTCGGCAGGACTCGAATCGAATATTAGAACGGCAACTAATGCTACCGATGATCTATGGATTGACGTACCACTGCCGAATAGGTCTAACACAACAACAGGCATTGCAATAAAGTCTATAGAGGCTAATTATACTGTTGATATTGCTGCATTAGACGATGTTCGTTTTGAGTTATGGTTAGTAACTCTTGCAGCTCAGGGTGCTCAGAGAACTGCTGCTGTTTATATTGGAAACTTAGATGCTCATTATGACGTGGCCCATGATACAGCTGCAGAGAGAGGAGCTTATATTGCTGCAGCTCCTACTTATCATAGAGTTTCTATGACGAATCCAGATTATCCAGGGATTCAGTATGCAGATTTTGCTGATGATCAGTATCTAAAACTTAGAGTATATGTTGATGGTACTGCTACTGGAGTACTGGAGCTCACTTCAGTGATGTTAAAGTTTAATCAAAAGGATCATCTCTAAGAGGGTCTCTGCAAGGGAAACTTCTTTAGTAGTAACTAGGATAGTCATTTTATTAAACTAAATATATAATCAATGAAAAGTATAGTAGACTATAATAGTTCTGAGGAAAGTTCGAATGACATATCCTGGTTTTTTTGAATCACAAAGTGCTGAACCCTTACTACCTGGTCTTCGTGTCCTAGCCACATCAGGTGGTGATTATAGTACCTTTACTGCAGCAATTGCAGATGCAGCGAACTGGACTACTCTACAGATAGCACCAGGAACATATACCTATAACCAAGAAGTAATACCAGCGGGAAAGGCACTTACTGGTTTCCCAGCTTCAAGAGACGTTACGATCCTTGAGACGACCAATGTTACCAACGGTGTGACGATTCTTGACTGTACTGCAGGAATAACTCGATTTGCTCATCTTACCTTACTTGGCGGTGCAGGCGTTGCGTCTTGTGTGTTGGTAGATTCTACTGGTACACACTTTGATTTTAACGATGTTCATGTACAGTTTCAAGGTTCTCACGAACTACAGATGATCGGTGAGATGGATATCGATCAAGATTGCAGATTCGATCTTTATACACAGACAGCGTCACTCTTTCCTCGTAATAGCTTAGGTAATCGTTGTCATATTTCTGGTACGTTCTATGAGAATGGACTAGTAACAGGAGCAACAATCTATCAATCTACAGGATTCGGTACTCGTCTTGATATACGTGATGTATATTGGGAAGATTTTGGAGGTGCAGGTGGGCGGTTCTTTGAAAGCAGTCCAACTGTTACTTTTCTAGATGTGTTCTTTCAAGCTGTAAACGGTTATGGAGCTAATATTACTTTAGGCGGACCTATAAGTAGTACTGCCGTTTTCGAAGGTTGTCATCTAAATGTCAGTACGCTTGAAGTAGTAAGCGATACTTTGAGCATTATCGTTCGTGGTTCATACATTCCGAATATCGTAGACTCCAGTGCAACGGGAGCTACCTGGGACATTGATCGTGGAACGACAGTACGGGTTACGGGCGCTACCTACACGGTACCTGGATTTGTTGATCGTATCGAGGTTGATCGCAATGGTGGTGGTGTTTGTGCAATTACGGCCGGTAGTTTAGCTAAGCACGGGACAAAAACTCTTACTATAGTGAGCGTAGACGAAGCTGCAACTCCAACCGGTTGGACGTTAACTCGCGCGGGTACAGATACAATCGGAAACGGTATCAGTACCGTTTTTACGAGTGATGGACACTTTAGCACAACTACTTTTAGTCGAGATACTACAAATGGTATTTGGACGACGCAGGGAGGGAAGTTCATTTTTGGTCAGTGGAGGGAGATTAACTGTGATCCTTTCGAGGCTCCGGGTAACGAATATATTTATACAGATTTTGCTCCATATGACTGTAGGGTTGTTGGTTGCGAAGCGTACTACTTCACGAAGGGGACAAGTGCAGCCGGGACTTACGTAATCGCGTTTGCTGGAGCGGGTAACAATTTGCTTGCTGTCGCGACTGAGAATCTGGAGACGATTACAAATGATACACTTACATCGTATGCACTTACGGCGACGATAGCTAATCGGGATCTCGCGGCTGGTAACAAATATACGATCACCGTGACAAGCAACAATGCTGATTTGACAGGCATGGATGGCGGCATAGCCCGTGTCCTGCTAGTACCGAGGTAATTTATGGCTACTTATCATGGTAATACTACCCCAGCCGGCCCAGTATGGCGCAAGATCCAAACTGCAGACTTCGTGAGCTTGACGGCCTACAAAGACGTCAATGCGATCATGAACGGCGACATCGCCGTGAACGACGCCACGGGCGAGATCACGCTGTCCGCCGACTCGCATATCGCGATCTACGACGGACCGGCCGAAGGGGCGTCATTCCGAACCAAGCTGGCAACCGCAGCTTACGGGTGGCGCGGTGACGGGACGCAACAGATCATGGTCCGGCTGCGCCCAACCAGCAATCCGGGCGCGACGACGAAGCCGATGATCATGGTCGGGCTCGTCGATAGCGGCGGAGATGTGACGTCGGGTACGACCGGAATTGCGGCTGCTGGATTCGGGTTCACGAGCGCCACCGAGTTCGGGTGGTCGTACAGCAACGTGAAGGCCGACGGGGCAACCTCGGGCGCCGAG
>Ga0209210_1000514_pt1 | contig 40537 bp, 38 predicted proteins | sample RifGroA1_FD_183991 | JGI IMG/M metagenome (GOLD analysis project Ga0209210, IMG submission 183991) | Contaminated groundwater microbial communities from Rifle, Colorado, USA - Rifle Groundwater A1 (SPAdes) (version 2) | ecosystem: Environmental > Aquatic > Deep subsurface > Groundwater >...
AAACTGGCGCCGCCCGGAAGTACGCCGTCAATGGCCGGTTGAGAAACAAATGCCGCCACATTATCCGCCGTCACACTGCCGCCGTAGATAACCTGCGCAACTCCTGTCTTTTGCTTAATAGCGGCAATCACGCTATTGGCGTTTTCCGGCGTATCCGCTTTACCCGTACCAATAGCCCACACCGGCTCATACGCCACCACGTCTATGCCATCAGCAACCACCGTTTGATCATCAGGAACACAGTAAATAATCTTAAGTCCTGCCTGTTTTGCCTGAGCAACTTTTTGGCCCAGGATCTCATCCGTTTCTCCAAAATAGCGCCGGCGCTCCGAGTGGCCGATGATCACCCACTCGGCAAATTCTTTAATTTGCCGTGCACTCACTTCTCCCGTATATGCGCCTTCTTTATACGGCGACACATCCTGTGCCCCCAAACCAATGGGTAACGATTGTTTCTTGATTTCTTCTTTGAGAGAAAACAATACGGTAAAAGGCACACAAAGGACGATGCTTGTATTTTGTAATTGAAAATTGGAAATTGAAAATTGAAAATTGCGAAGCCACTCCGTGGCTTCGACGAGTGTCTTGTTACTCTTCCAATTTCCTGCAATAAAAAGCGATTTCATTATGGTAGTATTGTATACTATGGACTCCTCACTGCTCAATGACTTGAACTCCCAGCAACAGAAAGCCGTCACCCACACTGACGGCCCGGTCGTGATCCTGGCCGGTGCCGGATCCGGCAAAACAAGGGTGTTAACCTACCGCGTCGCGTATTTGATGTCCGAAAAACACATCCCAGCAAGCGCCATCCTCATGCTTACATTTACCAACAAAGCGGCCAATGCTATGAAAGAGCGGATTAGAAAACTCCTTGAATCCGAATTTGCAGTTGACATCCCCTTTGCCGGCACGTTTCATGCACTCGCCGTCAAAATACTGCGGCGCGACGGCAAGCATATTGGCATCCCGGCGAATTTTCTTATCTACGATGACCAGGACCAATTGGACGCGATCAAAGACATTATGAAATCGCTGGATATTTCCACAAAAAATTTCTCTCCCACTGCAGTCCTACATACCATCTCGGAGGCAAAAAACGAACTTATTAATGCCATGGAATATCCCCAGTACGCCCGCGGGTACTTTCAGGAAACAGTCGCCCGCGTATACCTCATGTATCAAAAACTTCTTCTGGAAAACGAAGCCCTGGATTTCGATGACTTACTCACCGCTGTCGTCCGGCTGTTTCAAAAAATTCCGGAGATTGCCGGCCGATATCAGGAAACATACCAATATGTCCTCATTGACGAATATCAGGACACCAATAAGCCGCAGTATATGATCGGTAAAATTCTTGCCGGCCGATATCATAATATTTGCGTCGTGGGTGATGCATCGCAAAGCATATATAGATGGCGGGGTGCGGATTTTCGCAATATCGTCAATTTTAAACGCGATTTCCCAAGCGCCGCGGAATTTCACCTGGACCAAAACTACCGTTCGACGCAGATTATTTTGGACGCAGCCCACGGAGTGATTTCCAAAAACACCTCACACCCGATATTAAAACTTTGGACCGAGCAAAAGGGCGGTGTGCCCATTACCCTCTATGAGGCGCGAAACGAACATGACGAAGCCACATTTTTAGTAACTACGATCCTTCAAGCCAACCGGCCGTTTACGGACTTTGCTGTTTTGTACCGCACCAATGCCCAGTCGCGGGTGTTGGAGGAAGCATTTTTGCATGCCGGCATTCCGTATATTTTGGTCGGCGGCACGCGCTTTTACGAGCGCCGAGAAATTAAAGACGTTTTAGCCTACCTTCGGGTTTTGGCAAATCCTAAAGACACCGTTTCCTACAAACGCATAGAAAAACTCGGGAAGGGAAGACTGGAAAAATTTCTCACATTTGCCAAAACAATTGCCGAGGATAACAAGCTTATTTCCTTAACGACGCTCGAACTTCTGGACACAGTAGTTGCGGCAACAAACTATTTGGAACTTTACGATGCCAATGTAGAAGAAGAAGCCTACCGGTTGGAAAATATAAAAGAACTGCGCTCCGTTGCAACCGAATTTTCAAACCTCACCGAATTTTTGGAAACCGTGGCGCTCATGGAGGCAGAATACGAACCGAAAAACGTACGGAAGCGCGAAGAGGGTCGCTCAAGCGTCACGCTTATGACCCTCCATGCCGCCAAAGGATTGGAATTTCCGGTCGTATGTATGATCGGTATGGAAGAAGGACTGTTTCCGCACAGCCGATCGCTCATGGACAAGGAAGAACTGGAAGAAGAGCGCAGGCTCTGCTACGTCGGCATCACACGCGCCAAAGAAAAATTATATATGACCTACGCCAACCGCAGGCTGTTTTTCGGCACACGCACCCAAAACATGATCTCGCGATTTATTGCCGATATCCCCCAACACACAATTGATTTACAAGTGTCGCTTAATTCCGACCGGGGATTTAACCGCGACGATTTTCTCCTTTAACGAAATATCCAGAGGGCGGTGAGGATAATAGTACCCAACACTACAAGCAGTGCGCATGCTATTTCTATTTCCAAAAAAATCCGGGCGATACCCTTTACATGGCCAAACGCAATAAATGGGAAAAGCCTATTGTCTACCGGCAGCCAGGAAATTGGATGCGCTTTCTTCATCGCAAATATATTGTAACACACAGGAAAAAGTGGGAGAATACCAATATGAAAGATATTGATAAGACAATCCGCGCATGGGACAACCACGCTTCTCATCCGCTCCAATCTTGGGCATGGGGAGAATTTCGCAAAGCCATGGGCGTAGATGTCGTGCGCTTTGATCGTTCGCTGCTCACCTTTCATGAAATTCCCCATACGCCATGGACCATCGGCTATTTCCCAAAAGGCCCCAAGCCTACGGCAGCAATGTTAGCAACACTAGTAAAGCTAGCAAAACAGAAAAATGCAATATTTATCCAACTCGAACCGAACGTAGTAAAAAACCCTAAACTCCAAACTCTAAGCTCTAAGCTCTTAATTCCATCCCATCATCCACTCTTCACAAAATACACATTTGTCCTTGATCTCACCAAATCCGAGGATGAGTTATTAAAAGCCATGCATCCGAAAACACGGTACAACATCAGGGTTGCGCAAAAACATGGGGTAACGGTTGCCGAAGATAATTCAGATAGCGCATTGGGCGCATACCTCAAGCTCAACGCCGAAACCACCCAGCGCCAGGGGTTTTACGCGCACAACGAAACGTATCACCGCACGATGTGGAAAATATTGCATGAAGCCGGTATTGCAAAACTGTTTACCGCCACTCACCAGGGAAACGTTCTTGCCGCATGGATCGTATTTGTGTGGAAGGATACCGTGTACTATCCCTACGGAGCGTCCAGCCGTGAACACCGCGAAGTCATGGCGCCTACGTTGCTGCTATGGGAAATCAGCCGTTGGGCGAAAGCACAAGGATTCAAGTATTTCGACCTATGGGGAAGTCTTGGTAGGAGCCCCAATCCCAACGACCCATGGTACGGCTTCCACCGGTTTAAAGAAGGATTTGCGCCCGCGCTCGTTGAATTCGTGGGCTCATATGATTTGATCATCAATCCGCTGTTATATCCGCTCTATACACTTGCCGATACCATCCGCTGGACACTCCTAAAATTGAAAAGAGTTTCGTAGTTTCTATATGTCATCATGGTAACATGGTAACATGTTAATTCGATAACATAATGGAAATACAACAATCCTCTCTCTACAAAATGTACATCCAATCTCTTGGGTGGCAAGTCGTATCCCTTGATGGCAGTAATGTCTTCATCCGCCGTTTTCCTTTTGTTGGCAGCCTTGCCAAAATCCAACGGCCAACCAAACTTCCAAACCTCACAAAACTTGTTCCGGTTTTGAAACAATACAACGTGCGCACCCTTGCCGTTGAACCAGACCGGCGTGTCGCGCAAATTCAACTTCGCGCATGGTGCAAGCGTATTGGCAGGCATGTTCGGCTCAACGGCATGCCGTTTCTCCCAACCAAGACCATGTATATAAATCTCTCTCCTTCTGGGCAAGCTATCTTCGATAAATTTTCCGAAGCCAAGCGCCGCGCGGTTCGCCGTTCTATAAAAAACAATGTGACAGTTAAAGAATCAACAAATATCGATGATCTGATCCGTGTCAAAAATAAATCAGCAGGCATGTTCGGCTTTATCACGACCTATGGCATCAAAAAACTCTGGAATATCTTTGCTCCCAAACACGCAGCAATACTCTTGGCATATTCTTCCCCTAATGAAACGGTCGGCGGGGTTCTTCTCCTGTTCTGGAAAGACACCGCCTACTACTGGATTGCAGGAGCTACCAAAAAAGGAAAAAAACTATTTGCTCCCACGCTTCTTGTCTGGGAAGCGCTCAAACTCGCCAAAAACCGCGGCGCCAAACAATTTGACTTTGTTGGGGTTTGGGACGAACGAATTCCCAATAAATTCCATGAATGGAAAGGCTTTACCAAGTTCAAGGAAGGATTTGGCGGGGCTGCGCAATATTACCCGCTCACCCCATGAGGGGAGCAAAAGAGCTGATATTCGCACGCGGTGCACAGTTGATTACCCGAACAGCGGAAATCCGACGCTTCAATGTCGCCGGCAACGCTTATAATTTTTTCCTTCTCCGCCGTCAACTGTTCGCTGGTTCTGGTCGTTGAAATTTTCTCCTGCACGTCAAAGTAGTACAGCGACAACACGACGTCTTCCGGCTTTTTTCCAAACGGTAGGACCGCCACTTCTGTTGCCGCAATTGCGTACATGGAAAGCTGCAGACTGGTATCCATTTCGCGTTTCGACGGCACCCGGCCGGTTTTGTAGTCGATAATTTCAATACGCCCTCCGGGCAGCTGATCTACCCGATCTATTTTTCCCCCGATTTTTATCGTTCTGCCGCGGGCTTTGATAGGAACCGTAAAGGGCTGTTCCAAAACAAGCGGGGTAACGCGGGGCTCATATGCACGATCAAAATACTCTTCTAAATACCCGCTCCCGCGCCGGCGCATTGCTGTTTCATATTGTTTGCTGGTATAGCCTTCGCCGATCCAATTTTTGTCCAGCAATTCCACAAGGGTTTTTTTTGTCACCTTTTTTCCTTGTTTTTTAAGCTGATAAAAATCTTTCAGTGCCATGTGCACGCTATTGCCAAACGAAAGCGCGGGGGAAGGCTGTGATTGGATCCCAAGAATATGCCGCAATTTATAATGCAGCGGGCACAGCAAAAACGATTCAATTTGCGAATATGATAGATATTCCACCATAAGCTTTGACACCGGTTGTACTATTTCTTCGCCCTTCTGCCAGTTTAAAAGAGATAACTGCTGTTCTTGTGATACATTGATACGCTGACTCACTGATACGTGTTCTCCAAGGGCTTCCGCAATAAACGGTGAAAGCTTTTTTTCCCGCTTTGCCTCCCCATAATAATTTGCCGCTGTTATATAGAGAACATCCCGTGCCCGCGTCATGCCCACATAAAAAAGTCTGCGCTCTTCCTGTATATGATAATCGCCCTCCGGCAACTGTTCTTTTATCAGACTTTCGGGAATGGGAATTGTCTCTCTTCTTTCAATGGTCGGAAACCTTGCAGCAACCAAATTTACCAAAAACACCACGGGAAATTCCAATCCTTTAGCACTATGAACGGTCAGAATATTCACTGCATTAATATCTGTCCAATCGCTACTGGTGGCAACCGGTGACTCACCCAATTCCATAGAAAGAACAATCCAGTCAAGAACCGCCGGCACTGACGCATCTTCGTGTTCTGTTTCATATGTTTTAAGTTTATTAAAAAATTTCGTGATATTGTTGGCTTTGCGCTCGTCAATCGGCACTTTATATTCCAATATGCTTTTAAACATTCCCGTATCCTGCAGAAAATAAAACAGAATCTGGCCTGCAGTTTCTTTTGTCAATAGTGTAAGGTGCCGGTGAATCATATCGACTATTTGACCAAGCTTCTCGTGTGTGGCGACACTTACAAGCGGCATCCGGATGTTTTCTTTCGCGCGCTTGCCAACCACTATTTCGCACGCTTCAAACAGAGATAATGCAGAGCGCCTGGTCACGTTGGCAACTGCCGAAATATCCCGGCTGGAAATATCAAAATATTCCATCGAAAGCACGCGGAAAAACGACACATTATCTTCAAAGTTCGCAAGCACTTTGAGGTACGCAATTAGATCTTTTATTTCCGGCTGGCGAAAGAGTTGCCCGGGACCTAAAAATTGGTAGGGCACGCCCGCGCGCGACAATGCCCGCACAAACGGCTCGGCGTGATTATTTGCCCGCACAAGGATGGCAAAATCCTTCCACTCATATTTTTCTTTTTTTTCATTTAACATTCTGGCTACCTCTTCCGCTTCATTTTCCACACGGTCCGCGTGGATAAAAGAAACCAGCTCGCCGGGCACACCGCGCACCGCAGTAAGTTTTTTATTGATTCCCTCTTTCACCTCGAGTCGGTCGGGGTTGTTGTGCTGGATCAGGCGATATGAACTGTCAAGGATCGCCTGTGTGGACCGGTAATTTTGCGATAACACAATAATAGCCGTCTTGGGAAAATGTTTACGAAATGCAAGAACATTAGACACCGCTGCGCCTCTAAATTTGTAAATAGACTGGTCATCATCGGCAACCGCGGTTATATTTTTACTTTTTCCGGCAAGCAGGACCACGAGTTCGTTTTGTGCAATGTTTGTATCCTGAAATTCATCGATCAATAAAAATTTAAACTGATTTTGATATTGGGCCAGAATATTTTTTCGCGTTCGGAATAATTCCAGCGTACTGGCAATAAGATCTGCAAAATCCATAACCCCTTCTTTTTGTTTCAATTCTTGATATTTTTGATATGCTCCCGCCAGCTCTTTATATTTTTGCAAATCAAGTTTTTCTTCTTCACTCTTCAGTCTTTGCTCTTTGCTCTTTGCTCTTACCCAATCAATATATTGATTAGGTGACACATCTTCATCCCGCAACCGGTCAAAGTGCTGCAACATGCCGGCAATAAACTTATTTGGGTTACCCAATGGCCGGAAATAATTGAGATCAAACGAAAACAGGTGTTTTTTCACCATCATTGTGGCATCGGCATCCGACAATAATCGGAACGCGGGATTGAGCCCCGCATGTATAGCCTCCTGCCGAAGTACGCGTTCACAAAACGCATGGAATGTCGAAATCCACATTTGGGTGTATCCGTACGGCACGACTGTATCCACGCGTTCTTCCATCTCGCGGCTGGCCTTTTCTGTGAAGGTAAGAGCCAAAATTTCCTGCGGCTTGGCCAGTCCCGCAGCAATAATATGCTTGATGCGCTCCGTGACAACGGTCGTTTTGCCGGTTCCGGCTCCCGCAATAATGAGTAGCGGCCCGCTGCCATACACTACGGCTTTTTTTTGTTCTTCGTTTAATGTCCGCTCGTCAACAGGAATTTTTGCCATGCAGTATTATTCTTCTATTTGTCTTTCTTCTTCCGGCGCGTCTCCCAATTGTTGTGTTTGGGCGAGCTTTTGTCCCAAAAGACCAAAACTTCCGGATACGGTACTCATCGTATTGTATGCATTGTTCACATGCCGCCCCAGCACTCCTAGGTTTTCTTCCACTTTTCCGTAATCTTTTTGGATTGCGCGAAGAATCCGAAACACTTCCCGCGATTTCGCTTCAAGCTCCTTGCCCTGAAAACTCACCAGTAGCACCTGTAAATGCGCATAGAGCGTGTTGGGGGAGACGGGGTAGACTCTATTTTTGCGCGCGTATTCCATAAGATCGTTCATATTGGCAATTTCGTAGTATACGGACTCACTTGGAATATACATAAGGGCAAAATCCATGGTTCCTTCTTCCGGCAAAATATATTTACGACTTATATCACCTACGTGTTTTTTTATATCAGCAATAAACTCCTTTTTTGCCTGATTTCTGATCGCTTCAGTTTCTCCTTTATGCATGAGGCTAAAATTTTCCATCGGAAACTTGGAGTCTATACACAGCAGTCCCGCGTCGGTTTTGAGAACCGCATCTACTTTTACTCCGGACTTAAATGAATATTGCAGATGAAATGAATTTTTGGGAAACGTCTGGCCGATCATATCGGTCAGCACTTGTTCGCCGATATTACCGCGAAGTTTGGGCGACTGCAGAAATTCCTGAAGGCTACGCATTCCGCGGCCAACCTCTGACATTTCCCCCAAATTTTTTTTGAGATCGCCGATGACGCGTGCTGCCGTGTCCAGCCGGTCATTGAGCTGTTTAGAATTTGTTTGCAGAAGTTTCGCAACATCACCACTGGTTCCTCTCATGGCCTCATTTAATATTTTGCCTTGTTCTCTGATATCCGTTTGCATCGACTTAAAAAACTCCAGAAAAGTGTCTTTGTTTTCATCCTTCTGAGAAAATTTTCCCAATTCTTTCTTTACCAACCACCCAAGCACGCTAAACCCGGCAATGAGAACGACGATGAGGATAATAAAATCCGATTGCATAGTACCAGCATTGTAGCATCGCAGGACACAGGCTACAATAAAACCCATGAGACACCCGCAACCCAGAAATTTTTGGTGGTTATTGTTGGGATTAATCGGCGTTTCCGGCACGGCGTGGCTCATCAACACATATGCGCCGGGACAACCCGTACATCTTGTCGTCTTTTTTGTGGCAGTCTTTGTGTCTTGCTTTTTTCTCTTTCTCTTTCTGTTAAATAATGTGCGACGCTCAACGCTCGTGAGTCTTGGCGTTGTTCTTTATCTTATCCTGCGATATCTCAACCTTCGCCAGTCCTACTACATAGTGCTGCTTATCGCGTCACTCGCCTCCCTTGAGATCGCGCTGCGAAAACGGTAAAATGAAACGATTCTTATGGCAAAAAAATTCTATATAACAAGTGCAATTCCATATGTAAATGCAGCGCCTCATATCGGGCACGCGCTTGAATTTATCCAAACGGACTCTATCGCCCGATACCACAAACTTATCGGCTTTGACGTGCGCACACTCTGCGGCGGCGATGAAAACGCGCTCAAAAACGTTCAGGCTGCGGAAAAAACAGGCATCCCAGTACAGGAGTTTGTAGATACAAATAACAAATTATTTGAATCTCTCGCTGCCAAACTCAATGTGCGATACGACGTGTGGCAAAAAGGAAGTGACCAACACCATCACTTCCCCTCCAGCCAAAAACTCTGGGATTTATGCGCCCAAAATGATGACATCTACCAGAAGTCTTACGAAGGGCTCTATTGTGTGGGCTGTGAAACATTCTACGAACGGGAGGAGCTTAATAATCAAGGGGAATGTTTCGAACATCCGGGAAAATCACTGCAGAACGTGAAGGAAAAAAACTGGTTTTTCAGGTTAAGCAAATATGAAAAACAAATCAAGGAAAAAATTCTGACTGGCGAGTTGGAAATAGTTCCAGAAAAACGGAAACATGAAGTGCTAGCGTTTTTAGAGCGAGGTCTCCAGGATATAAGTATTTCCCGCTCCAACGAACGCGCAAAAAATTGGGGCGTGCCAGTTCCCGGAGATCCATCCCAGAGAATGTATGTATGGTTTGATGCGCTTAATATTTATCAAAGCGGCATTGGTTTTGGGTGGGATCCAACTTCCTATAGCAAGTGGTGGCCTGCTGACATTCATGTCATCGGCAAAGGCATTACGCGCTTCCACGCCGTCTATTGGCCGGCATTTCTGCTATCGGCAAAACTTAAGCTGCCGAAAAAAATCTTTGTTCATGAATATTTCACTGTCAACGGACAAAAAATGAGCAAAACATTGGGCAACGTCATAGACCCCATAGTACTCATAGAAAAATATGGCGTCGACCCCTTGCGCTATTATTTTCTCGCCAAATTTTCCCCTTTTAACGACGGAGATTTTTCTGAAAAAGAGTTTAAAAAAACATATAATGCCGATCTTGCCAACGGGATCGGCAATCTTGTTGCACGCGTGGCAAAACTTGCAGAAAATTTAAACTGTAAAATCAAAACTTTAAACTTTAATGAAATAAATAAAGACGATTATAAAACTGCACTTGAGGAATATCGATTTCATGATGCGCTTGCGTATGTTTGGGGGAAAATTAGAACTGCGGATAAACTTGTTGACGATCGGCAGCCATGGAAACTCACGGGCGGTGATCTTGAAACATTTATTAACGAAATAATTCCGCAAATTGTCAAAATTGCTACACTTCTTCAGCCCTTCCTTCCGGATACCGCCGAAAAAATCCTGAAGCAACTTTCCGGGCCGACGATAAAATCCCAACCGCCATTATTTCCTCGTCTTCCCTAGTATTTTATTGGATTATTGGTAATATTGGATAATTGGATTATTGGATAATTATGTATATTGATACCCATTGCCACATCAACTTTCCCCAGTATAACGACGACCGTGCCATGGTAATCGGCAATGCCAAAAAGGCAGGAGTAAAAAAATTTATTAACCCGAGCGTGGACCTGCTTTCGGCTCAACAGGCAGTCGCCCTTGCACAAAAACATCCGGGTGTCGTATTTGCCGGCATCGGCTTCCACCCCTATGAAGCGCAGCACAATCCCGATCTTAAGCAGCTAGAAAAACTTCTTACTTCTTCCCTAGACTCTAAGCCCTCTACTCTAAACCCTGCCTCGCCGGCAGGCAGGCCTATCGTTGCCATCGGCGAATGCGGACTGGATTATCACCAATACAAAGGTGAGGAAGCGGCAGGCAAAAAACAAAATCAAAAACTGCTTTTTGAAGAACAACTCTCACTTGCCCGCGCCCATCAATTGCCGATCATCATGCATGTACGCGATGCATTTGAAGATTTTTTTACGCTTCTGGATTCTCAACCCGAGATGCCGCGGGGGGTCATCCATTGTTTTTCCGGCGGATTGCAGGAACTGCGCATGGCGCAAAAAAGAAATTTATTTGTCGGCATTGACGGCAATGTTACCTATTCCAAACAACTTGCCATGATAGTCCCCCATATTCCGATATCGATGATGCTTCTTGAAACTGATGCACCGTACTTAACTCCTGCTCCCCACCGCGGTACCCGCAATGAACCCAAATATATCCCGCTCATTGCCCAAATAATCGCAGAACTCCAGCGTGTTTCCGTGCAGGAAATTGAAGAACAAACCATGACAAACGCCCATACTCTCTTTCTGCTCCAGTGACATTCTTCAATGCTTTTGCTAAGCTCTAACTAACTAAGCACTAAGCTATCTCTATGATCATCTCCCTCGTCATCCCGGCCTACAACGAAGAAAAGTATCTCCCGGCCACGCTCGCCTCGATTGCCAAGCAGGAGCGAAAACCCGATGAGCTCATCGTGGTTGATGCATCCTCTACGGATAATACCGTACAAATCGCCAAATCTTTCGGCGCAAATGTCATAACAGTCCAAAAGAGTACCATCGGCTACAGCCGGCAAGTTGGACTCAAAGCTGCCAAGGGAGACGTCGTGGCATTTACCGACGCCGATGCCATACTCCCGCCCGATTGGCTCACCCAAATGGAACATATGCTTGCTACTCCCGGTGTCGTCGGTGCCTTTGGCAGCTTCCGCGTCCCCGACGGCCCATGGTGGTATAAAATATATATTAATATTCTCCAGCCCCCGATTGTGAACCTCATTTATTTTTTGTTTCGCATTCCCCTGGCTACCGGCCAAAATATGGCATTTTGGAAGGAAAAGGCCATGGCTATTGGCGGGTTTCCTGAAGAATTTAAACTTGCCGAAGATATTGAAATTGCCAGAAGAATGAAATCTGTCGGCAAGATTATTTTCCGGCAGGACTTTTATGTACTGGCCTCCGGCAGGCGAGGCAATGAAGGACTAGGACTTCTTACCCGCATTCCGAAGGCGTTTTTTTACTATTTCTTTTTTCGAAAAGCCGATAAAGTCGGGTTTCCGGATATCCGGTGACCCCGCCTATGGCGGGGTGGTATAATAGAGCCTGCCAATATGCGCCATTTTGTAACCCGCTATCCCGAAAAAACCAGGAGACTCTTTGAAATTCTGGTACCGCTTCTGGCTTGGGGCCTCATCACTATGCCCCTTTGGCTTTCGTTCTGGCACCCGGCACTGGTTGCATACTTTATCATCACATTTGACGTCTACTGGTTTTACAAGTCATTTATGCTTTCGGTGTTTGCCATCCGATCGTTTGTCATGCTTTCTGCCCATGTCAAAGTGGATTGGCTCACACAAGCCAAAAATCTCACCGGGTATGATCAGCTTCATCACATTATCATTGTTCCTGAATTTCAGGAGCCTATCCATATTCTTCGTAGAACTCTTAAAAACCTTACCAAGCAGATTTATCCGCATGAAAAACTCGTGGTCGTCTTGGCAACCGAAGATAAAGATCCGCATGCCAAAGAGACAGGGAAACTTCTTTCCCGAGAATTTGCGGGGAAATTTGGTCACTTTTTGGTCACGAGACATGTACTCCATAACGGCGAAGTAGCAGGAAAATCTTCTAATATGGCCTGGGCAGCCAAACAACTCATGAAGCAACTCAAAAACTGGGGCATGACACCGGAACACACAACGGTTACGTCCTGCGATGCGGACGCGCTCCTTCACCCCAAATATTTTTCTGCTCTAACGTACCAGTTTCTTACCGATGCCAACCGCATGTTTCACTTTTATCAGGGAGCCATACTTTTTTATTCCAATATCTGGAGGATTCCGCTACCGAACAGATTTCTCAACACCCTCAATAGTATCTGGAATTTAAGTCTTTTGTCCCAGAAAAAACGGTTGATTAACTTTTCTACATATTCCCTGTCGCTGGCGACGGTCATGCGCGCCGGATCTTGGAGCGTCGACGTCATACCGGAAGACTATCATCTTTTTTTCAAAGTGTACTTTGCATTAGGTGAAAACGTGTGCACCAAGCCTATTTTCTTACCGATTTTGGTAGATGCAGCGGAATCTCATGGGTTTTTTCGCACCATGGTGAACCAATATGAACAAGCCAAACGCTGGGCATGGGGAATATCCGATGTGCCGTATGTCATACGCAATACCATCCTCCATACGGAAATTTCCCTCATTGATAGACTCCGGCGCCTCATACTTCTTTTGGAGCAGCATATTTTTTGGTCGTCCAACTGGTTCCTTTTGACCATCGGCAGCACCATCCCGCCGCTTATAAATCCTGCCTTCGGGCGCACCGTGTTGGGACATAATTTATCGCGCCTGTCATCCGGCATACTCACGCTCTCTACTGTCTTTTTGATTGTCGTGTTTATTATCGACTGGCGCATCAAACCTCCCAGGCCCAAAGAGTTCGCTGCGTGGAAATTGCCGTTTCTCTACCTCCAATGGTTTACCCTGCCGCTTATCTCTTTTTTCCTCTCGGCTCTTCCCGGGCTTGATGCCCATACCCGACTTATGCTTGGACGTCGACTGGAGTACCGGGTAACGGAAAAGGTATAATATATACGAGCTGAGAGTTTAGTATGGAGAGCTTAGGGAATACACTTGTGCTAAGCTTCATTCGTTAAGCCCTAAACTCTAAGCCCTAAACTCTAATATGTGGAATTTCCTTCTTTCCCATACCCCCATTCTTTACTTTACCCAAAGTCTTTGGCGTGACGAGGCATTTTCTGTTTTGGCTGCCCAGCGGCCGTTATCATTCATTTTTACCAAGCTTGGCCTTGAACCCCCGCTGTATTACATGCTCCTTCATGGTTGGACAAAGCTGTTTGGCACAAGTGAAGTAGCAGCCCGCAGCCTTTCACTGGTAGGCTTTACCGCGGCCACGATTGTCGTCATTTATTGGGCGGAAAAACTCTTTAAAAAACACTGGCTCTCGTGGTATCTCCCCGTCCTTTTTTTCTTCAATCCCATGCTTCTCTATTATGCATTTGAAGTACGCACGTATGGCTGGACTATGTTTTTTAGTGTTGCCTCGATGTACGGGTATGTCGAAAAAAAATGGCCTATCATGATCGCTGCAAATGTTCTGGGATTTTATAATCATTCCTACCTTATCTTCGTCCCAATTGCGCAAGGTGTTCATTGGCTTGTAACAAATAAGCTTCGAACTCTTTTCCGTGATCCATTTATCCGATCGCTTGCCGCAACATTTCTTTTTATGGTTCCTTGGTTTATCCGCATCGCGCAAGAATCTTCACGCCTCAAAACCAACTGGTACTATCCGGCGGATTTCAATCTGGTCAAATCGGTGCTTGGCAATATGTTTGTAGGCTACGAGGGCACGCCATGGTACTTGTGGCCATTTACTTCGTATCTTTCATTGATCCTTGTTTTCCTTTTCTATCTTGCGCTCAAACCCCAAAAAACGCGCCTTCGCAACCTCTTTTTTCTGGCTGTTGTCTTTGTGCCTCTTGTGTTGGTTGTCGGGGTTTCCTTTTTTAAACCTTTATATGTCAACCGATACCTGATTTACGTTGCCATTGCAGAAGTCTTTTTGCTCGCGTTTGCCATACAAGCCATCAAGTCCCCCGTGGTACAAAAATTGTTAGCTTTCTCTTTTTTCCTTTTTACGGTTTCTTTTAATCTTTGGTATCCGGCTCAGCATTCCAAAGTGAACATCCGCCAGACGTTTCAAGAGGTCAATATGCTCTTGGGAGACCAAGACAGCATCTTCGCCGCAAGTCCGCTCGTCCTTTTTGAAAGCCTCTACTATGCCAAAGATCCAAACCGCGTGTATCTCTATAATCCCATGGACCTCCCGTTTCCGCATTATGTCGGCGATGCGCTCGTGCATCCGTCCCTTATGCGGCGGGAATTTCCCAGCTACCCCAACCGTGCATTTGTCATACATGAAGACGGCTCATTTGACATAACATACGCTACGCCAAACTAGTAATTTATGAAGGCCCATACGATACTCTCTCGTTTTAAACATACCCACACCCATTGGATCACCGCAACCAGCGATAAATTTGCCCTGCTTTTTGCATTTCTTTCCATACTGACCATAGTACTGCGCTGGCGGGTGCTGCCTCCGGCTGTGCCGCTTTGGTATTCGCACCCATGGGGAGAAGAACAGTTAGCCCATCCAGCATGGCTCTTCCTGTTGCCTATCAGCGGAATAGCATGGCAGGCAATTACCCTGCTCGTGTCGGCAACACTGCTTCGGGAACATCCTCTTTTTAGCCGCGTACTGTTTCTTTCCTCTTTTTTGGTAAACTTCTTACTGTTTCTGACGCTGGTCAATATCGTGTTTGTTGTCACCTGACATCGGTTCAATCATGAATATATTGCTTCCAACACTGGTTGCGGCACTGGCAACATTTACTATTGCCCCCGTTGTCATCGGTTTCGCACGACGGTTTGGATTTGTGGACGATCCCAAAACACGGTATCATCCGGCGCATACCCATAAGGGAATTATCCCCAGAGCCGGAGGGCTGGCGTTGTTTCTGGGAATCGCACTGTCCATCGTTCTTTTTGTCCCGCTTACAAAACTCATCCTTGGCGTACTTTTGGGAAGCGCGGTACTTACCCTTGTGGGACTTGCAGATGACAAAAAAGATGTAAGTCCGTATATCCGGCTGGGTATTAATATATTGGCCGCATTGGTCGTCGTCGGATTTGGTGCAGGCATTCCATATATAACCAATCCGTTAACCGGCGGAATTATTCCGCTTGACGGGTGGCGCATTTCTTTTGAATTGTTTGGCCGGCACTCGATACTGGTATGGAGCGATCTGGTTGCGTTAGCTTGGATCCTCTGGACTATGAACATCGTTGGGTGGTCAGCGGGCGTTGATGGCCAGATGCCCGGATTTGTCGCAATCAGCGCACTTACCCTGGGGCTTCTTTCGTTGCGTTTTACCATCTATGACCCCTCTCAATTGGGCGTCACCATACTTGCATTTATTGTGGCCGGTGCGTTCATCGGGTTTATTCCCTGGAACTTTTATCCGCAAAAAATTATGCCCGGATATGGCGGTAAAATTCTGGCAGGCTTTCTCTTGGCAATCTTGGGCATTTTGTCCTATGGCAAAATGGGGACAGCTCTTTTGGTATTGGGCGTGCCCACCATGGACGCAGTCTATACCCTCCTTCGCCGGCTGGGAAGTAAAAAATCGCCTGTCTGGGCGGACCGGGGACACTTGCATCATCGACTCTTAGATTTAGGGTGGGGCAAGCGCCGTGTTGCCTTGTTTTACTGGGGAGTGTCCGCTATACTGGGGGCAGTTGCGCTCACTGTCCGAAGCCAGGAAAAGCTATTCGCGTTTCTTTTGGTGGCGGTGGCGCTCGCAGGATTTTTGGTATGGCTAAAATACTTCTCGCAATTATCAAAACCGCAAGACCCCGACAGTGGGTAAAAAATTTTGCGCTGTTTACCACAGTATTGTTTACCGGGCAGCTGTTTAACCCGAAGCTTTTTAACGCATCGTTCCTTGGCTTTGTCGCGTTTTGCTTCCTTTCATCATCGAACTATATTTTCAACGATTTGTTGGATGCACCGCGGGACCGCAAACACCCGTTTAAAAAATTCCGGCCTATTGCAAGCGGCAAGCTTTCCGCCGGCGTTGCGATTCTTGTTTCGATTGCTTTTTTGTTGGCAGGGCTTGCCATAAGTTACCAGTTGGGACAATCGTTTTTTATCCTTGCCAGTGCGTTTATCTTCCTTCAGTATGCCTATACGCTCGTGCTTAAACACATCAATGTGATTGATATATTGGCCATCACCACGGCTTATTTTTTGCGTGTCTATGCGGGTGAAGCGGCAACGGGCTACCATATCTCAGTATGGCTAGCGCTTGCTGCGCTCTCGCTTGCGCTGTTTTTGGCAATCGGTAAACGCAGGTCAGAACTTACCCTTATCCAAAGTTATCAGGGAGTGGTGCCCCGCGACACACGCGCGACACTCCTTCACTATTCTGAAAAATTGCTGGATACCTATACTGCTATGTTTGCCAATTCTACGTTTATCACTTATGCTTTTTATACGTTTCTGGAGCGACCCATCACGAGGGGATTTTTCTTTCGCAACTATAACGAATTTGTCGCTGAATTTCCCGATCGCAAGTGGATGATGGCCACCATACCCTTTGTCCTCTATGGCATCATGCGCTATATGCAGCTTATCTATGAAGGAAAAGGCGAGTCTCCTGAAAAAATACTCATGTCCGACTGGCCGCTATTGACCACCATTATCCTCTGGGTGGCAACGGTGTTTATTGTCGTATACGGAATAGGGGGATAGCTATTCAACTTTCTCCGCGTACTGCCCGGAGATCCAACCCAATCGCGTTCCGTCGTATTTGATCTGATACCAACCGCTCTTGGTATCTTCCAGATGATATTTTTCCCCCGGGTTCACGCGCCCCGATTCCGTCGCGCTGGTAGTGGGCTCCATACGGACCCGCAAAAATCCCGTTGGGGTATCTTTGATTATCACAAACGGTTTAGCCGGGTCCGGTTGGGTACTGGCGGACGATGTTGCAGTTTTGGTGGGCGTTGCCTTCGGTGCTTTGGTGGGAGTAGGCATACTTGTTGTTTCTGGGGTGGGAGTAGGCGTGGGCACACCTGCTGCCGAAAGGGCAAGTTTAAGCGATGAAATAACCCGATATCCAGGCGTTATTTTTATTTTAATCGTACGGGACAAAAAACCGGGAGATGTCACTGTCACTGAATGATCTCCCGTGCTAATGTCAGTCAGAGACAATGGCGTTACCCCCTTGGTTTCATCGTCTACCAACACGCTTGCGCCGTCCGGATTGGTTGTAATAGATAATTCCGCAAGCTTTCCTGAGATTTTTTCAAGCCACAATACGTCTACTGCCGAGGCTAACTCTGATTCAGCGAGATTCGCATTGACATAGGTCAGAAGGTTTGCACCCACCGATATTTGCCCCTGCCAGCTTGCAAGTTGCGGGGTCGTGCCTTCCGGAACAATCTTTATCGTATATTCCCCGGCTTGAACTTTATCTTTAAACGGCGTGCGGCCCAAATGCTTATTATCCAAAAACACGCTTGCCGGAGGCGCACTTTCTACCCTAAGTTCACCCAGTTTTCCGGATCTGCCGGTCAAAAGCTTCACCACGCCCACCACCGCGGCAAGTAATCCTAAAAAAACGAGAAACAGAGCCAGCTTGCGCTTCATCGTGAGTTCGATCATAACACAAAGCCGCAACCCCTGCCAAATCCACTAACCGAGAAGCCCATAGGATTTGACTTTGGAGCGTTTGTATGCTACAATGTATGTTCTCAAGTACCACTCCCATTGGAGTGGTTTCTTGATCTATGAACCAACTTTTATCATGGTTCACGGCTACGTACCACGGCAGCAACCGTGTCAGTTTTTGGCTTCGACGTAGCATAGAAAAGCTCCCGTTCAAACAATTCCTGGGGGTCCAGTTGGCTGGCTTCGCGTTTGTGGCTGCGGTCCTGGTACCGCAGGCAAGCGATATCGCCGGCAACTGGGAAGTATTAACGGAAACGGAAACGACCGTCGTGTCTGTCACACCTACGCAGTCCCGCTTCCGCTGGCCGCTACCAAGTTTTGGCCTGTCCCAACGGTTTCACCTGGGACACCCGGGGGTGGATTTAACCGCCCCACGCGGAACTCCGGTATTTGCCGTGGCCGAAGGATGGGTCGCGTGGGCCACTTCATCTCTATGGGGATACGGCAAACACTTGCTTGTCCAACACGATAAAGGGATCCAATCGCTCTACGCCCACCTTTCAGAAATCAGCGTAAAGCAGGGTGATACCGTGACCAAAGACACCCAACTGGGAACTGTGGGTTCTACCGGCTGGTCTACCGGTAACCATTTACATTTGGAACTCTACCAGGACGGAACCCCCATAAATCCGCTGGAGGTTTTGCCGGAGATTAAATAAATATACAAGAAAAATTATTGTTCGAGCCTGTCGAGAACAAATTATTTATAATTGACATGCGGCCGCATTCAGATTATAAATAATTAATGAGACAAACAGGATTGAAAGATATTGCCACCAAAATCACCGATGGGCTCCTTCAGACGGCAACCGACACGGTACTGTTTACTCTCTTTCTCACGTTATGTGGTTTTGGCAAATCCCGAACAAGTGTTGGCACATACCAAATGTTTGACGAAGCCACAGACTGGCTCCATGATTTTAACTATAAAACCATTAAAAACGCCCTCCTCCAACTCAAACACAAAAAATACATCTCCTATTCTAAAAAACCAACCAGAGACATTATCAAACTTACCGAAGAAGGAAAGCGGCGACTATTGAGTCTTATTCCGCAATACAGAAAGAAGCGCTCTTGGGATAACTGTATATATATCGTAACCTACGATGTCCCAGAGACTCATAGCCATCATCGAAATTTCTTGCGAACATTTCTTAAACGCCTAGGCTGCGCAATGCTTCAAGAAAGTGTATGGATTACCCCCTATAATCCAAGACGCGCGATACATGAGTTTTGCACCGACTACGATTTATCCGGCTTGGTAATTGTCTCTGACATGGGCAAAGATGCGGTCATCGGAGATGTAGATATAAAATCACTTATTCAATCGCTCTACAAACTCGATTCTCTCAATGATCGATATGCAAAATTTATCCAAATACATGGAAGCATAAAGAGGCCGCATCCGACTCTGGCCACTTCCTATCTTTCTATTCTACGCGACGACCCACAGTTGCCCTATGCGCTACTTCCCAACAATTGGCTCGGCGAAAAAGCCCACACCATCTTTCACAAATTCTACGGAAGCCTCTATTATTTATAACTTGAATGCGGCCGCATGTGAGTTATAAATTATCTTTAGTTCTTACTTTGCTATGCAGATATGCTTATCTGTGTCAGTTCGTGGAAATCCACTCGAAGTCTTGCCGGAGATTAAATAAGCGACTGAATACTCTCTACTAGCATATCCACCCCTTGCTTAAGCACTTCTTGTGAAGTTGTCAGGGGCGGCATGATTTGTATATTACCATCTCCCCCGTGAACAATGTGCAACCCCTTTTCAAATGACCTCGCAACAAGCTGTTTTGCAAAGTCTTCATCCGGTGTTTTGGCATTTTTGTCTTTAAGGAATGTCACCGCTATCTCCATACCGATACCACGAATATTTCCTACTTTTGGGTGATCGCTAAGTTGTTCTTTAAGAATATTCATCAAAAATATTCCTTTTTCCGCCGCTTGTTCCCATACTTTATCCCGCAGATGAATCTCTAAAACCTTTTTTGCTGCGGCACAAGCAACCGGCGTCCAGCCAAACGTAGAAACAAGTCGAATGCTTGGAATAACGGGCTCTACAACACGGCTATTTACTACACACGCTCCGATTGCTGCGGCACCATTAGATATGCCTTTGGCAAATGTTACAATGTCCGGAACAACATTGTCCAATTCCAATCCAAACAGTTTACCGCAACGGCTAAAGCCGGTTCCTACTTCATCCAGAATAAGCATCGTGCCGTATTGCTTCGTAAGCTTCCGGATTGCCGCTAAAAATCCTTTTGGCGCAACGAGGGTCTTTCCCCAGCCAGTCACAATGCCTGCTTCGGCCACGATCGCCGCGACATCACGCTTTTTAAGTAATTCTTCTAAATCATTGAGAAACACATCGAGTGGGTATTCTCCTCTGTCTCCATAAGCAAATACGGAAGGGCATTGCATTTGTATGATATCCGGTAACAGTGGGGCTAGCGCCGTTAGCCACTCATGACGTGTCCCGAGCGTTACCTCCGCAAATGTTTGACCGTGGAAGGTATCCTGAAACCCGATAATTTTTTTTCTTCCCGTTGCCGCCCGAGCTATCTTTAATGCCACCTCGTTTGACTCCGCTCCTCCGGTCGTACGACACACGGCATCAAGCTCTTTCGGTAGTACATCGGTAAGCGCTTTTGCATATTCCCACTGGATGGGATCATTTGTCCACATGGGCGCATAGAGATTTTTATCCGCTTGGGTTTTTATCACTTCTATAATTTCCGGATTGTTCCATCCAAGGTTTGCAAGGTTCCATCCGGAGGTAAAGTCAATAATTCTTCGCTTTTTATCATCATAAATATATGGCCCCTCGCCACCCGTGATCGTAAACCGCCAATCAGAAAACGTGTTGTAGACGATATGATTTTTTATCATTGTTTTCCCCCTCCTTTTCTTGTAAATTCTATCTCTCCTTTTAGCCATTCGTAATATTTCTGGGCAACGTGAAGGACTGGCAAGGCAATAATACAGGGCGTATCGTAAGAATGCATCTTAATAATCTCTTTTTCCACTTCGCTATATTTCTTTTCCAATGTTTTGACGAGTAACACTACCTCCTGACTCTCGTCTATATTGCCGCTTTTCGGCGGCCAAAGAAACATCGGGTTGGCGTTACCCAATATGTTCACACACGCACACAACCGTTTTTCCAGCAAATGCCGCCCGATCTTTTTTGCTTCCCCAATGTTTTCACAAGTAACGTACACGATTAACATGTCAGTCATAAATTTTCTTCTTTCTTTACACTGTTTCAAGCTGTAAACGGTTTATACATCCAATGAAACATATACCCCTGTACAAAACCGCAGGATTTATAAAATGCTACGGCATTAGGATTATCTACCTCAACAACAAGATCCATACCTGGTATCCCCTTTTTTTGGAGTTGATACGTTGCTTCTTCGATGAGCTTTTTCCCAACTCCTTTTTTTCGGTACGGCTCATCCACATATAATCCGGTACAAAGTGCCCAATCCCGAAGCACGTTTGTCATACACATGCCCGCAAGTTTGCCGTTTACTCGTGCGACCAGTAAGACATCATCTTTTGGATCTGTTATCCAACGCACTATTGAGTCTTTCGGGTACCATTTTGTTTCTTCTGTTGCCCATAAATAGGGAGTCGCCTCTCCCCAGATAAACATGGTATCCACATCATCAAGTGTCGGTTTTTCTATAACGATACTATTCATAATTATATAGTTTTTATCCATTCAATAACCGCCTTTACTGTTTCTTTTTCTTTTCCACCAAAACCATGAAATGCACCAGGGATGATCGCACTATGGAAGTTAGCGGAGCGTTGGTGCTTTTTAAAAACACTAAGAATATCCGCGACCGGACGGTCTGTGTATTCGTCACTGCCGGCCAAGATGATGCACAAGGGTTGTTTAATTTTTGAAAATGCGGTCAACTTTGGTTTCTTATTGTAGTAGTCAAACACATCTTCTACTGATCCCGGCTCATAGAGACTTATGTAACGCTTAGGTGTAAGTGCAAGATATGAAACATTATCCAACAAAATCTCTCCTTTTCTTTGCTTGACCAATTGCTTCATCCGCTTAAGATTCGCTTGATAGTTCTCGCTTTTGCTTTCAATCGGCACATCGCTGATGGGAGAAACGAGGACAACTCCGGCTACCCGTGGATTCTTTTTTGTTCCGGCATAGTAGCAAACCTTATTGGCTCCAGTGCTTGCACCAGCGATAACTACTTCCGTAAATCCTTGTTGTTCAAGAAATGTAATGCCTGCTTCAATATCGTAAATACAGTCTTTGAAGTTTTCGTATCCTGCGCCAATAGTCACTGATCTATATCCTTTCGGAGATTTAGTATCAAGCTTCTTGAATGTTGAGACTACATCATGCCCACGGGTGTTAAACGAGGCTATGCCCCAACCCTCACCACTCAATGCCTCAACCATCGCCTCAAGCATTCCCATATCCCCGTAAAAATTATCCGTCAACCCATGCACCCACAGGAGCGCCACTTTTCCTTTCTTCTTCGGCTCAAAATATACCCCCTGATGGATCAGCTTATCTTTCGTTGTAACTTCCGCCAAATAAAATTTTTTCATACATGCATTATATCAGCCTGGGCCTTACTTTCTAGAAATCCAATATCTTCCGTTAAATAATAAGTAAAAAACAAGATGCACGCTCATTGTAACCAAGGCATATCCTTGGAAGATTAATGTTCCAAATACCATGGCCATCGGAATGCTTAATATCAAATAAAACACTGTCCAACGCCAAGACATGACAAAAATGTTTCCAGCATGAATAATAGCGACTATGAAAGTAAACCATAAGATTTTCTCCTGTAAGGGAACTACGTTTAGAATCACAAAGAGAATATAGATAAACACCGACTGTTGAAAAAGAATTTCAAAGAACTTAAGAAGCATCACCGGTAATTCAAATCGTACTAAAAATCGTTTCGGGTTTTTTTCTATATACTCTTTAGGTTTTTTACCAATTGCACGAACAATTTGTGGTGACGAAAACCAAATACATATTATAACGGTAAACAGGGCGATGGTCCGATAAGATAACTCAACCGATACGTTCGATTTTGACAACCAGAGAACCACCAGTGACCAAATAAAAAACCACGTTGATCCGACCAACGCTTTTGCAAAACTTAACCCAATAAAATCTTTTCCTTTATAAGGGAAATAAACGAGAAGAATAACCAAGAAGACTATGACTGACATGGCTGTATTGTACCAAAAAGCCCTCGCGATTACTTCGAGGGCCTTCTGTTTTAATTTTTAAGTTTTTAATAATCCATCCCGCCCATGCCACCCATGCCGCCGGGCATACCGCCGCCAGCTGAAGCTTCCTTTTTCTCCGGAAGGTCCGTAATGAGCGCTTCCGTCGTGAGAATCATCATACCAACCGATACGGCATTTTGTACTGCCGTCCGCGTCACTTTGGCCGGATCCAACACTCCTGCACTAAGCATGGATTTAAACGTCAGATCCATTGCATCAAACCCAAAGTCAGCGACTTTGGACTCTTCGATGGTTTTAAGTACCCATCCGTCATCTGCTCCGGCATTTTTAGCAATCCAACGCACCGGTTCCCCGAGTGCATGGAATAAAATATCAATGCCCGTCTTTTCGTCCGGAACAGTCAACGTCTCCCGAAGTTTGCCAAGCGCAGTTCGCGCACGAAGCAGTGATACGCCGCCGCCGGGCACTATGCCTTCTTCCAACGCTGCTTTGGTGGCTGCCACTGCGTCATTCACGCGCTCTTTTTTGTCTTTAAGCTCAATCTCGGTTGCGGCTCCAACGTTTATCACTGCCACGCCGCCGGAAAGCTTCGCCAAGCGCTCCTGCAATTTCTCTTTATCGAAATCGCTGGTCGTTTCATCAAGCTCCCGACGGATTTGCGCAATCCGGGCTTTGAGTGCCGCGGCTGTCCCTTTGCCGCCGATGATGCGGCAGTTTTCTTTGTCTGCCCACACTTTGTCGGCCCGTCCGCAGTCTTCCACTTTCACATTCTCAAGTTTGCGCCCGGTATCCTCACTAATCACCGTGCCGCCGGTAAGGACGGCAATATCATCCAGCATAGCTTTTCTTCGGTCACCAAATCCCGGTGCCTTCACCGCTAGGATATTAAATGTGCCGCGCAGTTTGTTCACAACTAAGGTAGCAAGTGCTTCGCCGTCGATCTCGTCAGCGACGATCACAAGGTTCTTTGAGACCTTAATAAAATTCTCAAGGAACGGCAAAAGGTCGGCAATCGCCGAAATCTTTTTGTCGGTGATGAGAATGTAGGCATCCTCAATTTCCGCTTCCATTTTATCCGGAATCGTCACAAAGTAGGAACTGGCGTATCCTTTGTCAAACTCCATACCTTCTTTGTAATCAATGCTCATTTCCAGCCCTTTGCCTTCTTCTACCGTGACCACGCCATCTTTGCCTACTTTGGTGAGCGCTTCGGCAATTAAGTTGCCGATTTTCCCATCTTGGGCGGAAATAGTTGCGACTTTGGCAACATCCGCATCTTTCACCGTCTTGGCCATTTTCCGCAGTTCGGAAACGACTACTCCCACGCCTTTTTCCATCCCGACTTTGAGGATCATGGGGTTAGCACCCGCTGTCACGTTTTTAAATCCGGCATTGACGATGGCTTGTGCCAACAGCGTGGAGGTCGTGGTGCCGTCTCCTGCCACATCGTTGGTTTTGCTGGCCGCTTCTTTCACGAGCTGTGCGCCCATGTTTTCAAATGCATCTTCTAGTTCGATTTCTTTGGCCACTGACACGCCGTCATGGATTACATTGGGGGCTCCCCATTTTTTATCTATTGCCACATTGCGGCCTTTAGGGCCAAGCGTGGTAACCACTGCTTTGGCCAATATATTGACCCCGCGGATAAGCGCTTGTCGTGCATCTTCAGAAAATTTCAGTTGTTTTGCCATATATATTGCCTCCTTAAATTTTAATTTATTCTACAATTGCCAATATATCTTTTTGCTCTACAATCATCCATTCTTCGCCGCTTACTTTTACTTCATTGCCGCCCCACTTTTTATACATTACCTTTTGCCCGACTTTTACCACCATTTTCACCGGATTTCCTTTGTCGTCGGTGCCGCCGGCGCCCACTGCCATAACAAGGCCAACTTGGGGTTTTTCTTTTGCACTATCGGGTAACACGATACCGGAAGGAAGCTTTTCTTCGCCTTCCAGGGGCTTAACGAGGACATTGTCAAATAACGGTTGAATATTTTGTTTCGCCATAACGATACCTCCTTTAATAAAACTTCGTTGAGTAATACGTCAAAATCTGGCAGTCTTTCGAAGTGACTGCTATTCTAACTGCCACAAAAAACTTTGTCAAGGGGGATATTATAACGTGCCAATCGCGCACCTAAAGCATCGCGCACCCAGACCCTCGCATCCGTCGGATGGAAACGGATAATCGATCCAGAAATCACTTCATTTGTTCGACGGTTTCGCATGTACCAGAGCTGAACAAAACGAGCAATGGGTTCGATAATGCGCAATGTAAAATGTACAATGTCCAAAAATACACGTATTCCTCTCATTGTGCATTGAACATTTATCATTTCATATTTCTCTTTCCATGCATTCGGTAAAAACTTCTTAACCCAACTATTTGCAGCGAGAAACTTTTGATACGTTCCGTCCCGTTCCCACAACGGCACCATTTGCAATACTTCGTGTGCCGCAAACAAATCCCGTTCTTTAGGAGGCAATGCAGCTGCATCTTCTGCCATAAACATATTCAGGCAGACTTTGTTCATAACCTTTGTGTCTTTGGGCCGGCGGCGGACACCAAGAAGTTCCGCAATAAGAGTAGTTACCAGCCGACTCACCCACAGTGTTCCTTTTTTCGTGACAAAAAATAAATCAATATCGTCTTGTTTTTTGGCATTTGCCATCGCAAGCCCGCCGGTCACTCCCACAAGGCTAATAGTTGGGACAAACCGGAACCACCACCCAATGCGCTTGGCAAACTCCATTTTCTTTTTCGACCATATCTCACGTTTATGTCGCACACTCACTAATTGACTAACACTGTGAAGTCCATAATAATCAACTCCTGCAACGCGCGAGCGTTTTAAGCGTTTTAAGGTCTCACCTTGCTGGGCGAGGTGAGACCTTTTCAGGGGAAACCACATCGCCAATTCTTCCAGCGTCAACGGATACCCAAAAATATCCGCGTAGGCCACAGTGGTAATAATCCCATCACGAAGTGATAATCGCTTCATTGTTCCTTACCTTGCAGGGGCAGCACCAGAAGACAATCCATAACTTCCCAATACCTGCCGGAATCCACTTGCGGCAGTCGTTAACACCGCTTTGGGAGAAGATCCGGCGATCATCCCGTTTACCGCATCTTCCATATATTTGATAAGTTTATCATTTATTCCATTGTCAAACGTGCGCGACGCTAGAGGAAACGACTTGCTGTTGGCCGCTTGCTTTATAAAAGCTCCCACATATGGATCGCTTGCCAGTCCGCTTCCCAGCTCTACCCGCGCGTATGGCTCGCCAAACAGCCGCGTTTTTGACGCCTCGGTATACAGTTTCGTTGCCGCTTCTTTGCCGGTTAGGTATTTCACAAATTCCCACGCTTGTTCCTGATACTTACTTTTTCCCGATACGCCTTCTACCCAATATGACGCCCACGACACGGTGTTGCCCGGCAGCTGCGGGACAGGGGCAATTTTAAACCGGAGGTTGGGATTGATTTGCCGCACGTCAAACGCCCGCCAGGACGGGGCCAGTATCATGGCAACTTTTCCCATGGCAAATGCATAGATTGAATTGTCCAACGTTTCGTTCCATGTATATACCGGATCGGCGGCGTCGGCAAACTTCCGGTAAAAAATAAGCGTTTCTTCCGCTTCCTGACTGGTCGGCTCGCGCAGGTTCGCGCCATTTTGCATCATCATGAGCGCTAAAATATCGCTGAAATTTTCAACATTTCCTGTGGTACCCAGGGCAATGGCCGATGTCGTAATCGTAGCATCCGTTTTTACCGTCAATTTCGGAACGATATTGAGCATCTCCTCCCATGTGGTCGGCGGCACCACCCCGGCGGAAGCCAATAGGTCTTCGTTGTAATAAAGTCCCAACCCGTCAATCATAAGCGGAATACCATAAATACTTTGGCCGCCAACCAAATCTGCTACTGCCACCGGATAAAACGCCTGTGCAAATTCTGCTGCCGTCATGACGGTTTTGGGAACCGGCGACAGATCATTGGCAAGCATCGCAACCCAGGTATTGTGAAACCGGAATACATCCGGCCCATCACCGCGGGCAACTGCCGCCTGCAGCCGTTCCCGGTATTGTTTGTGCGATTGCTTTACATACTGTACTTTAATTTTGGGATGAGACGATTCAAAATCCGCAATCACCGGACGGATAAGCGCATCGTTTTCCCATAATCCCCAGTATATGATCGTCACTTCCTTGGCTCCTGCCAACAATCCATAAACAAACCGCCCCAAAAGACCAAGTCCCAACAGCAGCACGATAAATACGACAATCATAAGCAGTCTTTTGGGCATAGGATTTGATCCCGGAGGTGTTCCTGCTGCCGCCGGAGGTGCTTGAGCAGGAATAATCTGTGGAGCAAATTGATTTTCTGCCGATGGAGGACTCGCCTCCGCCAAAGGCGGACCAGCCTCCGGCTGGGGCGACACGGGTATCACCAGTGTTTCCGGAGCTCCGGGAGCAGGCTCTGCCGGGCCGGGAGCAGGCGGAACGTTTTCCATCACCGGAACTACGGAGTTGGTATTTCCTTCATCCATACATTACACTTATACAATACGATTATATATTCATCATACCATGATAAAAGCAAAGAACAAGGCTATACTCTCGCTTCGGGGAATTCTGTGGGGCGGCACACTTCTGTTGTTATTGCTTGCACTTACCCTCTCCGCGTTTGAATCTTATTATAAAGACAAAATCTATCCCACCGTCACCGTCGCGGGACTCGCCGTCGGGGGGGAAACACAATCAGAAGTAGAATCATATTGGCTTTCCCAAAATGAACCCTTTCAGGGAAAACGTTTTGAGTTCCGGTTCGATGGGCAGGTAGCAACCGTTTCGGCACAGGAGTTGGATTTGGGTTATGACGCCACACTTTCCGCAACTCAAGCATATCTCGTGGGACGATCCAAACATGCATTCAGCAATTTCTATACCAAATTTTTGAAAAAAAGCACCGATATCACCCCATACTTTCGCTGGAATACAAATGTACTGGATGAAACCATCGACTCTCTTGCCCAATATATAGATATTCCGGTAGCTGATGCGTTGTTTCAATTTAACGCCGGCCGTGTCACTGCATTTCGGCCATCCCATGAAGGGAAAAAAGTCAATGCCGAAGAAACCAAAAAGCGATTTGAACAAGCACTTATCTCTATTCCTTCCATGCAAGGATCGATCGTTACCATCCCGTTACCAGTAGACGTGATCCAGCCCAGTCTCACCACTGATCGCGTCAATGCCTTTGGCATAAAAGAACTCATCGGCCGCGGGTATTCGGAGTTTGCCGGGTCCATATCCGGACGTATCCATAACGTAGCCTTAGCCGCAAGCAGAATTAACGGATTACTTATCAAACCCGGTACGACGTTTTCTTTTAACGACGCTGTTGGCGATATTTCCGCCGCGACCGGTTATCAATCTGCCTATATTATCAAAGAAGGCCGTACCGTATTGGGAGACGGTGGCGGTGTGTGTCAGGTGTCTACCACGCTTTTCCGGGCCGCGTTAAACGCCGGGCTCTCCATTGTCGAGCGCCGGGCACACGCGTATCGCGTACATTTTTATGAAGATGGCGGATTTAAAGCCGGACTGGATGCCACGGTGTTTTCTCCGTCCGTCGATTTGAAAATCAAAAACGATACACCGGGATATATCCTGATCCAAACCAAAACCGATACTAAAAATATGACACTGACGTTCGAGCTGTACGGCACCAACGATGGCCGGCAGACAGAAATCCTTAATCACCAGGTGTGGGGAATAACACCTCCCCCTCCGCCACTCTATCAGGATGATCCGACCCTCCCCAAGGGCGTCACCAAGCAGGTAGACTGGGCAGCATGGGGAGCACAGGCCTCGTTCCGCTACAAAGTAACGCGAACCGGCGAAGTGCTCCAAGACGAAATCTTTTCTTCACGGTTTCAGCCCTGGCAGGCCGTATATTTGCAGGGAACGCTATAATACCACTATGAAAAACGTGCTCGTGGGGGGGTGTTTTGATTTGCTCCACTTTGGTCATATTTCGTTTCTCAAACAAGCAAGGGCTTTAGGAGATAGCCTAGTCGTTGCGCTGGAATCCGATGAAAACGTAAAGCGCACAAAGGGAGATTCCCGTCCTATCCATACCCAACACCAGCGCCGCGAAATGCTTGAATCGCTCATCTTTGTTGACGAAGTGATCGAGCTTCCGCCGATGACAACTGACGAGCAATATTTTGATTTTGTAAATAAACTTGCTCCGCAGATAATTGCTGTAACTGAAGGGGACCCAATTATTGAAAAGAAAAACCAACAAGCCGTCGCCGTCGGCGCGAAGCTGGTCGTCATCCCAAAAATCCATACCCCGTCCACCAGCCAACTGGCAAAACTCCTTGGTCTTGAGTAAAATGACCCCATGAGAATTCTTGCCATCGAGACGTCGTGTGATGAGACAGCGGCGGCAGTGGTGGAAGATGGGGTAAAGGTATTAAGTAGCGCCGTCGCCACAAGCGCCGCGATGCACGAAAAGTACGGCGGCATCGTGCCGGAAGTAGCGTCACGCGAGCAGCTCAAGTGCATTATTCCAACGATTGAGGAAGCAATGAAACCACACAAAAATGGTGTCAATGTATCGGTGTATCAATGTATCGGCGACACTATTGACGCTATTGCCGTCACCGTTGGGCCCGGACTTATCGGTTCACTTCTCGTCGGTGTTGAGACTGCCAAAACCATCGCGTTTGTTACCGGCAAACTGATTATTCCCGTCAATCACGTGCTGGCTCACAGCTATGCTAACTTTCTTATCAATCAACAGATACAATTCCCCGCCATCTCCCTCGTCGTCAGTGGCGGACACACGGAACTCTATTTGATGAAAAATATTAAGGACTTAACGTGGCTCGGCGGGACGCTTGATGATGCCGCGGGCGAGGCGTTTGATAAAACCGCGCGGCTGTTGGGATTCGGGAACGGCGGCGGCGCGGCCATTCAAGAAGCCTCTTCGCAGTTGAAAATTGAAAATTGTAAATTGAAAATTATACTCCCCCGTCCCATGATGCATGATGATTCGCTCAACTTTTCTTTTTCCGGTCTCAAAACCGCAATCTTGCGTGAGTGGAAAAAGTTAGAGTTGCAAGGCCTGACAAGGTCCGACCTTGTCATTAATGCACTTGCGTACGAAGTACAAGAGGCAATAACCGATGTGTTAGTAAAGAAAACATTACGGGCTGCTCAACTGCATCGGGCCAAATCCCTTCTTCTCTCCGGCGGAGTCGCAGCTAATCTTCGATTAAGAGAAAAGTTTTCCACTAAGCTCGAAACTCTAAACTCTAAACTCTTTGTGCCGCCCGCGGCGCTCTGCACCGACAATGCCGTCACCATCGCCGCGTATGCGTACTTTAAAGGAAAACAAGGAGATTGGCACACCATTACCGCCGTGCCGGATTTATCGGTAGAAATACCAATTTAACGATTCCCTTGATGTGCTTGAAAAATTACCGGTAAAGCCTTATCAGTGCTTCTTAACCTATTCTTCGCTTCGCGAACGTCTCGATCTGCCAACATTTTTTCCGTTAGCCCGGCATCGGGATCGTCATAAACTCTTTTCTCAGTTTTTTTCCAAGCTTCATAGACCTTGTGGGCAGCATCATGATCGCGTGTGGCAGACCATGAAACACCACCCCCGCCTACTAATTCTGCAATTTTCCCCTTTATTCCACCTCCATTGACATGAACCCTTCCATCTCGATCGAGATCAATATGATGGGCAATTGGCGTGCTTCCGGGGATTGCTTCTCTCATGGAAACTGGCATAGTATACTCCTTTCGTGGGCAAGCGAGGTGATCGTAAACTTCTTTATGCCAGAAGTCAAGTTACCAAGGGAGTAATCAGTTTTGCTTCTTCGCGGCACCAGGGGGAATATTTTTCGGGCTGCGCATCAATATTTTTCAAAAACTCTTCCCATGGCATCCACTTCCACTCGCTGACTTCTGATGAATCTGGAAAAATTTTATAACGCGAATGCGGCCGCATGTCTGTTATAAATCCTACAAGTACCGGGCAAATTTCGTTTTCCACGATGCCGTTGGCGTCTGCAAAGCGGTAGCGGTACGGCGTAACCACTCTTAAGGTCTCACCTTGCTCAGCAAGGTGAGACCTTTTCAGGTCGATGCCCAATTCATCTTTCAGCCGCCTCTTTGCCGCATCCGCTGCACTTTCCTCCGACCCCGGATGCCCGCAGACGGTATTAGTCCACACACCAGGAAATGTTTTTTTCGTATCCGCGCGTTTCGTTACCAACAGCTCGTTTTTGGAGTTAAACAAAAACAACGAAAACCCGCGGTGCAGTGGAGTATTGGTAGTATGCACCTCATCTTTCGGTGCTGTGCCAATCTCTTTATTTTGTTCATCAACAAGGACAACAAATTCTTGCATTGGTGGGCCCGCCAGGTGACGATCCTGGCACCTCGTGTTTATAAGACACGCGCTCTGCCGCTGAGCTACGGGCCCGAGAACACTACTATTATATCAAACTAAGTGCTGACAGGTTTACCCTGGGGTCATCCCGAGGCGCTCGCGGGCGTGGGAGATAATGGTGCCGACCATCTGGTTAAAGCTCCAACCTGCGGCGCGGCTGGCAACGGGAAAGTAGGAAACGACATTGGGATCCGGCATCATACCCGGAAGCGTGTTGAGTTCAAGAAGTGCGGGTTTACCATCTGCATCCAACCGTAAGTCGATGCGGGCAACATCGCGGCATTTCAACACTTCATACGCATTAATACATAACTGTTCAATCATCTTTTGCAGTCCCGCATCCAGTTTTGCCGGACAAATATATGCAACCCGCGCATCCGGAAGCGTATCTTCAAAAAACCACTTTGCCTCATACGATGCAAACTTTTTCAGTTCCGGCGGAAATACGTCATAATTTTGCTCGACAATCGGAAGAGTATACACGCCTTTCTCAACGCCTTCGTTTCCCATCACCGTCACGGTAAATTCCCGCCCGGGCAAAAATTCTTCCACCAAAACGCCATTGCCATATTCTTTTCGCACCTGCCTGATTTTTTTCAACAAGAGCGATGGGTCATCCACTAAACTATCATTAAAAATTCCCTTGCTTGATCCTTCACTATTGGGTTTTACAATCACCGGAAACCGTAACCCTTCCACATACGGCTTTTCTTTGTACCCGATTTCTACAAATTTTGGTGTGGGCAATCCGTGGTGCTGCCAAATTTTTTTCGTCAGCGATTTATCAAGTGTCACTGCGTGGGTAAGGGCCCCCGAGTGTGTATACGGAATGCCCAGCATTTCCAGCATCGCCGGGATTTGCGCCTCGCGTATTTCTCCCCGCAATCCTTCGGCAATGTTAAATGCCAAATCCACGTTTCTCTTGAGCGCCTTTAATTTTCCGTATGCATCTTCATCTGCCTCGACATCAACACATTCATGTCCATTGGCAACAATAGCGTCGTGGATCGCTTGGATAGTTTCCGGCGCATCAAACTCCGCCTCATCTTGCGCCTTTTTTTCTATACCATGAGTTTGTCGTCGGACATTAAAAATAAATACGATTTGCATGTATAAATATTAACATTAGAGGATTTTACAGATATGTAAAGAGGGGAAAATTATAATCTTGCCCGTTGGGAAATTTCTGCCTCTACTAATTCGCGCGAACGCCCATATTTCAGGCGCGACAATTGCACAATCGCTGCCGCCACCTGGGCATTGCGTTCTGCTTTTACTTTACTCATGTCTTTGGTTAAATCTATGCTAAATGGTTTCACCGGTTCGTTGTGCACAATGGTTTTGATATAGGCGTTATATTTATCGATATTGATAAGATCCGCTTCGTTGAATGTCGGCTGGAATTCGTGCTGCAAGTAATTGGCATCGGTGACTCCCACGCGAAATCCGATAAGCGTACCGACGTTACCAAATACTGCGTTTTTCACTTCCTCTTCCATTTGCCCGATGAACTGGTTGGCAACAATAAGATTTAAACGATATTTCCGCGCCTCGGAAAGAATCTGGGCAAAGTCAGGCGTTGCAAAATTTTGAAACTCGTCAACATAGAGATAAAAATCGCGACGCTGATCCTCCGGTATTTCCTGCCGGCTCATGGCAGAGATGAGGATACGCGGCACAAGAATAAGTCCTAAAAAGTTGCTGTTTTCCTCACCGATTTTTCCTTTGGAAAGGTTGACGAGCAAAATTTTCCCTTCATCCATTACTTTACGAAAATCAAAACTCGACTGCGACTGGCCGATGATGTTGCGCATGAGTTTGTTGGTAACAAACCGGCCGAATTTAGACACGATATAATCCAGCACTTCGGATTTATGAAAGTCAGCAGTTTGGGCAATTTGATCCGTCCAGTATCTGCGGATAATTGGATCCTGCACTTTAGGAAGCAGCTCCTGTACAAAGGCGCTGTCGGTCAACACGCGCACCACTTCCACAAACGTATTGCCCGGTTCGCTCATGACGGTCAACATGGCGTTTCGGATCGCGTGTTCAAATCTGGGGCCGATGATACCCGTTTTCATAGGGTCATACAGCTTGTACATAAGCCCGACGATGGAGGTCACAACAAAATGTTTTTGTTCTTCGGTTTTGGCCTCCAACATATTAAGCCCCATGGGCCGCTCGTTATCAGACGGATCAAAGTATATGACATCTTCTGCCCGACTCGGCGGAATGCGGCTCATCACGCCGTCAATCAGATCTCCGTGCGGATCAATGACGGCAACACCTTTCCCGTCGTGCACGTCCTGCATGATCATTTCTTCCAAAAGCTGCGACTTGCCGGTGCCGGTTTTACCAATCACATACACATGCCGTCGGCGGTCATCTTCGCCCAAAAAGATCGGCCGCTCCACACCGCGGTATTTGGAAAACCCCAGAGCCAAACCGCTATTGGGAATTTGGGCCGGAGCCGGCGCGCGTTTGGCATTGAGCCAATAGATGTGCGCAGTTTCAATGGTTTTATTTGGCAAATGAAAAATAGACGCAAGCTCATCAGTATTAAATACGCTATATTGTTTAAAAAATGGAATATTAAAGAGCGGAAAGTAGCGGTAGATAAAATCTACCATAAACAGTTGTTTAAACGGATATTTCACTTTGGTAAAATGGTTGTGATCGCACGAAAACTGGCTAAAACTGGAAAGCAGATTGTCCAAGTGCCGCTGGGCGCTCTCTTTGGTAGGAGAAGAAACGACTACCCGCACCACCGCATTAAATCCGGGCTTACTTACTTTTTGTTCGATCGCTTCAAGCGTTTTGGGGTCTACTTTAAAACTTGCTTTATCCGGATTTGATTCGTCTTTTTTTACTTTGGAAATATACGATCGGCCCAAGCTACTCCATTTGCCGCTGGTAGGTTGGATCAAAAGTTGAATTACTGCTCCTTCCCCTGCCTGCATTTTGGCCAAGACCGAAGTGATGGACGACAGAGGGTCAGTCGGCAAGTCCCGGTACACCCGGATGGGCATGAAATCCGCGTTTTTTAGCCGCAAACTTGCAAATACGACATTACCGGTTTCGGAAAATATCGAGTACTCTTCTGTTTCTTTTATGTCCGCTCCCGGATATGCGCCATGAATTTGTTTTTCCACCAGATCCATGAGCTTACGGGGCGTAGAAACGTAGAATCGGATATCTTCCTGTTTTGCCACAATTTCAAAGGATATGTGCTGTTGCGGCTTCAAAAACGACCAAAATCCACCATGCTGGATACTGTGTAAACTTGCAAACAGCTGTTCCGCGGCGTCTATTTTTATCTCGTTATCCCGCGGCACCGCAACCTGAACAAGCACATAATCCAGTGAATGTTCCTCGCGATTGCGGAATTTCCACAACAGAAATGCTAAATAGGCAAGCCCGGCAAGTCCTGCCAAAAAAATCCCCATGAAAAACACGCTTACTCCCAGCATTTCTAAACGGTAGACAAGATCGAGTATCTGATCGCTCATGGTGATTTAATAATTTTTTTGTGCAATTGTTTAAGTCTCAATACGCACCATTCCGCAAGCCATCGGATGGAGCTGGTAATACTTGCCTTGAGTCCCACCGCGATCTGATCATCGGTAAGCGGCAATGCTACCGCGGGTGCCGGTTGCGCCGGAACATTTGTGCCGGCAGATATCACTCCCATTTGGGCAACCGGTTGCGGTATGGTAACGGTGGTCGGCTGCACTTTCACCCCAACTGCTGCAACTTCTTTTGGAAGCTCCATCTCCTGCCCGCTTACATCGTGCAGCCCCGCTTCGCTAAGCCCAACCCCACCCTCTATCTCCTTACTGATTGATCCAACACCCGTCCCAGATTGGATTATTGGGGTATTGGTCGGATTATTTGTTCCCGCCGGTGAGGCGGAGTCGGGCAGATCATTCATAGGTTTATTCTATCACGTTAGATACGCAAATATTACCCCATCATGCGGAATATAAGGATTTTGTAGTTTCTTTTTTGTTTTTTTCTTACTTGCCCCCTGTTGCTTGTAACCTGCTCCTTGAATCATCCCTTGCTCACGAATCATCGCAAGGTGCCAAATTATGGCAAGGAGAATCCACGGAGCCGGTTCCCGTTGGATTAACCCCTCCGGCATGTGCGTCTTGAGTTTCTCTAAAAGACTACCCTGTTTCGTTTCCCCCATAATGAATATTTTAAGCGACCGAAGCGATCGATAATACGCATCAAATTTCAACAAGACCCACACCGCAATGGCAAGTGAAAAATTCTCTACATACTCGCGCTCTGTTTTTTCTACACGCTCCAATTTTTGATCTGGCGAAAACTGAAATTCCCCGTTTGAGCCGGAATAAACGATATTGCGATCCATCAGCACTTCCCACAATTCGCTCATCTTGATAAGCGTCGCTTCTTCTTCGTGCTCAATGGTTTCCATCGCTTGTTCTACCGGTGCTTCATCTATGCGTTGAATAAGTTCCTTAACCCACGTCAACACCGTCAAATCAACCCTTTCAAGCCCCGAAGCCAATTTTGTTTCTTGCTTCACTTGCATCGATGCAAGTGAAGCAATCTCCTTATCATCCATTGTCAAAAATGCGATCACTGCTTCTTGTTCTTTGTCAGTTAATGGAACCGTTTCATCTTCTTCTCTCATCACTTGGATATCCTCCGCCAGTATCGTTTCCGGATGCGCAAGCATATCAAGCGCAAGTATCGCCGCCGGTATGGCCACTCCATGTGTTTCCGGATCCACGGCAAATACAATCACTTCTTTTGCGCCCTTTATAACTTCCTGCATCTCCTGCAATTGTGCCTGTGGATCTGCGAATTCTTGTATTGGTGTCGTATGCACGAACTCTTCATACATCTCTCTACTTTTTTCTCCTTCACTACTGCTATCTTTGTGATCAGAAATCCCTAATAGTCGCCGCAAAAATGGCGGCACTACAATATCTTTTCGCACAGTATCGCTCAACACTTGGAACTCTTGATGCAAGCTCTTCCCTACATACTCCACTGTGCGAATAGTATCGGTGACAACGCGCTCTGATATTCGCGGTTTATCACGCTCATCATAATCTTCCCCAACAACATGTGTTGACCCATCAACGAGTTTGTAATCCGCCACCAACTGGCTCTGTTCCTGCGTTGATGGCTCACTAATTGGCACCAGGGCAGCATGTTCTACGGTCAAAATTGCGCTTTGTATGCGTTCTTGAGAAACTGCTCTATCCGTCAAGAGAAAAATGGCGTCCGAGGGGCGAGTCTCATGGAAAGCTGGAAACTCTTGTTGAGCAATAGTTCTAAGAGTAGAAAAATCGTGATAGTTCCCTGTTCCTTCTGTGTTTATCACGGTTGTCTTCCCTGTTTTTGTTTCGTGATCGTACTCCATAACGAGAATATCCCTGTTACCTTCTCCTTCCCGAAAATACGAAGTTACCACAGTTGTCGCTCCGCTTTTAAACGCTTCTTGTATCGCAAGCGATGTTTGATGATCTCTGAAAGAGTACCTGTCCGGTGTTAACCGTTTTTGCCGAAGACTTAGGTCTTCGATAGTCCAACCCTCGTATCCACCACTGGTATAGGTAAACACACCATCGTCAGTCATGGTAAATGTCGTTTCAGAATCATACGTCCGCTCGCCAGATGCTTCTTTCTTTATCGACTTCTTATCCGATCGAAACATCGGGCGAAACTGCAATGCCGTTTCAACCTTTACCTTACGAGGTGTCCATTCCGGATGGGTTTTTTTTGTGGTTTCAACTTGATCATCATAAGAAATTTTCCACGTTTCTTTGTCACACGGGCAACCCATTGGTCGCTTCGCCGGATCGTCTTCTTTTTCTTCTCCTAGATATGTAGGTTGCATGATGCGGCCGCTTAGCGCAACATACACATCTTGAGGCTGGGTTGCGCCACGAATATCAAAAGACTCAGAAACCGTAGTGTCAAGCATTTGAGGAACTGCTTCGGGCGGTTGTTCTTTTCCTTTAGAATGAATTCTTGACATAGGTTTTCTTCACAAAAATATTTTTATACATTTTTACGAATTCATACGCTCCAAAAAATATAAAAGAGTATCCCATATCGCCGAGGAGCGAATTGCGGAAAAACGGCAAGGCCATGATGTATGACTGCAATAATCCGCTAAGCGTCTTCGGATACATGGAGCCGGGAATTGCCCACACGGCAAAGTTGGTTATCAAATAAAAGAGAAGTGATGAGACGAATGTTAATGTGACAATCTGTTTAATTGAACTTCTTTTTTGCAAAAATCTTCCAAGCATTACCGCAAGGCCTAAACTTCCATACGTTGCCCACATGACGGAATGAAATCCCAATATAATGTCGCTGAGAAACATCGTTACTAATGTCACGACGATTGCTTTTTTGAATTCAAGTCTCGCACCAGAAAATATGGCAAGTCCGCCCACCGCCGTCACATTGGCCGGATGCGGTACAACTCTTGAGAGAACTCCCAAAAAAATAAGGATTACTGTATTCATACAGTATGTCATTTTTACCGCGACCGCGGAAAAATTGACGTGATTTCTATTCAAAAACTGGCTGGACATATCGCCATTCAACAATATCACCGCTAACGACCGACTGTTTATCTGCGGCAACTGTGCCTGCCTTTCCGTTCACAAAATAAATCCATGATTTTTCTTTGGTATTTGCCCGAGGCCCAATCTGTTCAACAAAAACACCAAAATCATATTGTTTCGTTTTTAATTCCAACTGTTCTTTTGCAGAGGCAGCAACCAATGCATCAAATGCCGTGCTTGCGGGAATCGAGGAAACCGTAGCAACACGATCTCCAAAATCAAACGCAACGGAAACTAATGATTGAACAGGTGAGGAAACGGGCGCGCGACGAAATCTTTGACCGACGAATGGAACGGCGGATATAAAAAGAAAACCAATAACAAGAAGTCCAACAAATACAAAAAGTGTGCGTTTCATGTCATGCTCCTGCTCGGGATTTTACCCGAACAAATTTCAAAGAAATTTGCGCGGGTGAAGCAAGGGAGAGTTCCGGGCTATTACCCGCGCAAATTTTGTCAAACAAAATTTGTTCGGGTGAACCGTTGCGGCACAGCTCTTGAGTTACACAAGATTCCTCTGTCCCCTTACATTTTATTTACTTTTTACTGCTCGAGGAATACCGGACCATATGGTTTCCTCGACACCTGCTTGTTTGTTTATAAACCGTGCAAACATAAAAAACAAGTCCGAGAGGCGGTTCAGATATGCAATGCAAAGATGTAATGTTTTTTCATCTATATCCGCTTTCCCGTGCATCTTGAGCGCTACTGTTTGCCGTTCTACTCTTCTGCAGATGCTTCTGGTTATATGCGCATGGCATGCTAAATCATCTCCGCCGGGAAGAATAAAATTGATAAGCTTCGGAAGCTCAAGCTCCATTGCATCTATGCGCGCTTCCATTTCCGGAATTCTATGCTCAATCACCTGAAGATCCGACTTCCAACCCGCAAGCGTACTTCCGATAGTGAAAAGGTCTGATTGAATACTATGCAGAAATCCCTGCACATCCGGGACGGTAAAATCGGATGCCACATGGCCAATCCAACTATTGAGCTCATCCAGAGACCCATATACCTCGACCAATTCTTCGCACTTTAACACGCGTTTACCGCCAAAAAGCGACGTTTGCCCTTGATCACCAGTGCGTGTATAAATCGGCATATTAACACTCGGAGTAGCCGCAGGAGTAACACTTTTTGCAGCCTTCTTCAAATATGAGCGACGCCTCACCGCACCCGGGACACAGATCAACCGTGACCATTTTGCGCTCCGTTAGAAGCATCTGTTGTGCCGGCACGGTGAGCGGCTGTTCTGCCGGCTCCATGGTGGGCGCGGCGCTGGCCACATGAGCCGATTGGGCACTTGTGGTGAGCGGAGTCGAACCATTGCCATTGGTCAAGGGTATGCTGTCGGCATGCACGGTCGCCCCCGCCGGCACCGCGTTTTCCAGTCTGTGCTTGGCAAAAAATCCGAAATGCTTATCTATCACTTTGGCTACTGCATCCGGCAGACTTCGCACCCGGTTTTCTCCAAATCCCAACGATCGTGCGCCGCCGATACCGATAAGCTCTGCCGCCACTTTTCGCGCGCGCTCCATCGATGGGACGGGTGAGGCAATACGGAAAATAAGGGAAGTAAGTCTACCGACGGCTTCTGCCATGGCGGTGACGTCGCTTCCGGCCTTTCCCACGTTGATAAACATTTCAAGTGGCTGGTTGCCGCCATTGGTATTGATCGTCACATATGCCTGACCGACCGGAGTTTCCACCTGATAGGTGGAACCCTGAACCACCGCCGGCCTGGGTTTCACTTCCGGAATTTGTGGCGCAACAGGCTTTGGTGCTTCCTTGTCCGCCATAGCTTTAGCGTCGGCGGATTCTTTCCTGGTCAGCACCCCCGCGCGGCTTCCTTCTCTCATATAGGCAATTCCTTTACAGCCCTGTTCGTATGCAAGCGTATATAACCGTTTCACGTCCTCCACCGTGTGCGTATTGGGCGCGTTCACGGTTTTACTTATAG
>Ga0209210_1000517_pt1 | contig 40365 bp, 44 predicted proteins | sample RifGroA1_FD_183991 | JGI IMG/M metagenome (GOLD analysis project Ga0209210, IMG submission 183991) | Contaminated groundwater microbial communities from Rifle, Colorado, USA - Rifle Groundwater A1 (SPAdes) (version 2) | ecosystem: Environmental > Aquatic > Deep subsurface > Groundwater >...
GAGTAAACCGTCACCCAGTTCGTCCGGTCAAACTCCAGGATGTCAATTTTCCCCTCAAGCGCGAGCGCCAAGTGACGGGAGGTCGGAAACCAGTAAATAGGTAGTTCGTTTTTACCACTCAGCAGTTGATTTGTTGCAGATACAGCTGGTGAGGCCAGGGCGCGTTGAGTTTTCGGCGAAGGAGAAGGAGTGGGAACCGGTAGTTCTTTTTTATCCAGCACAAAATAGTTTTTGTCTTCCCGGCTGTCGTAGACGTAAATTCGTCCTGGCTTGATATCCCGTTCTTCAGGTGTTGGGTTGGTGCCAATCAGCGGCGGAATGAGCAGCGGTGGAATTGTGGCCGCAGCAGTCGCTTCATAGAGAATTTTCGATTCATCCGGACTTAAAGACAGGATCTGGGCACTTGACGTGGCAATATCAATAATTGGCTGTTTAAACGCCGCCAGCTGTTGGCGAAGTCTAATCGTGCTTTCGGCGTCCCATTCGCTACTGATGGATTGTTCATCGGTAACAATTTGAAAATCATCGGTGCGGTTGATGTTGTAGAGGCGTACCGCACTTTTGGTAGCCACCATGATTTGGGCAGAATCAGGAGACCACTGAAACGTACTATTTGAAAAATTAAAACCAGGGCTATTCGTGCCAATTTGCCGCTGGTCACGATTAAATCCGAGCGTCCGCTCGGCTAGCTCATACACCCAGAGCCCGGCTTTTTTAGCCGCAGTACTGTTTTGCTCAGTAGTTAAGGGAATAACATACGCAATTTTCGTGCCGTCTGGGGATAATGTAGGATGTCCAACACCGACCGTAGTCAGCGGAGACAGACTGGGATTAGCCGGAAACAAAAATGGGTCAATAGGGGTAACCACTTCTCCTTGGATCCGGAGCCGCTTTTGCCAGGAAATGTACCCTTCTTTGGAAACGGTCACCATATACCAACCCGGATCGATATTAATGGTGTTATTGGTCGCGGTTTTTAACAGTCCATCGATATACACTTCAGAGCCGACCGGATCAGAGGTGGCAGACAGGAGACCGGTAGGCTTGAGTGTTGAATCAGTTAAATCCGGCCGCAGCACCGGTCGATACCCCCGGCCGTATAAAATCACGGCAATCGTGCCGACCACAATAAAAATCAACGGCCAGGGCGAGGGAAAGGCATGAAAAAAACGGCGGATCCGGCGCATGCAGCTATTATACCCGAGTCGCCACAAGGTTCACAATTAACAAATGAAAGCATGGTAGAATGGGTAAACGATGAGTATCGTTTGTCGTTTGACTGGGGTCTAATGACTAAAGACTAACGACCAACGACTGACCATATGTTTTCAAAAAGACTGGGAATAGACTTAGGCACCCCAGAAGTACGCTTACCTCGAGCTGGAGGCTTACAGCCTCGCACTCTCGAGGAGTGCGACTTCGGGGCAGGCTGCAAATATGTTTAGTAAACGATTAGGCATTGATTTAGGTACTGCCAACTCTCTCGTATACTTGGCTGGTGAGGGTGTGGTGTTAAATGAGCCCACTGTGGTTGCGGTTTCGATTGATGATAACCGGGTAGTGGCAGTGGGTAGCGAAGCACGGGATATGCTCGGGCGTACTCCCGGCAACATCATGGCGACCAGACCGCTTCGCGACGGCGTGATTGCAGATTACCGGATTACTGAGGCCATGCTGCGGTATTTTATCCAGAAAGTCGCCGGCAAGTCGTTTTTATTTAAACCTGAGGTGATGATTTGCGTGCCAGCTGGAGTTACGCAAGTAGAACGGCGGGCTGTGCTGGATGCGACTTTGGCAGCTGGAGCCAAAGTGGCGTATTTAATTGAAGAACCACTGGCTGCGGCCATTGGCGCCAAAATTCCTATCGCACAAGCTTCGGGACACATGATCGTCGATATTGGCGGTGGCTCAACTGAGGCGGCAATTGTGTCTTTAGGCGGCATTGTCGTAAACAAAAGCGCGCGGGTGGCTGGCACTAAACTTGATGAGCGGGTAGCCCAATTTATCAAGAAAAAATACAACTTAATTATTGGTGAACGCATGGCTGAAGACGTCAAACTCCAGATTGGATCGGCTACCCCGCTTGATAAAGATATCACCATGGAAGTGCGTGGCCGCGATATGGCGTCAGGGCTTCCCCGCATGGTCGAAATTACTTCGCACGAAATTACTGAAGCGATGCAGCCGATACTTATGCAAATGATTGGAGCTGTGAAAAATGTACTTGAGGAAACGCCGCCGGAGTTGGGCGCAGACATTATTGATAAAGGAATTGTGTTGTCCGGTGGAACTTCTTTACTTCGCAATTTTGACATGCTGATGACCAAAACGACCGGAGTTCCTTGCCACATTGCCGAGGATGCGCTCCTGTGTGTGGTGCGCGGAACCGGGGTGGCCCTTGAGAATATTGAACTCTATAAACGGTCGATTGCGCGGAAATAAATTATTTTATTACTTTCTTTGCTTGTCCAAAGGTAAGTAATCAAAGACCCGCCTGCACTTGCCTGATGCAAGAGCATCTGGCGGGCAGGAAAGACAGCCGTGAAGGCATTATATGAACTTATCCAAAGTAGACATTCTTGGAGTTTCTATTTCAATACAAAAGAAATACGAGCTCGTAAACTATATCGAAAATTACCTCAAGAACGTGACCAAATTTCCGCTTACTATCGTTACTCCGAATCCGGAACAGATCGTATATGCGCAAAAAGACGAACACTTTCGGCAACTTTTAAATTCCGCTGATATTGCGCTCCCGGATGGAATTGGAATTGTTTGGGCGGCAAAGCGGTTACAAAGTAACGCCCCCCAACCCCCTCTTAAGATAAGAGGGGGAGAAGGGAGAGTTATGAAAGTAATTCCTGGTATTGAGTTTATGGAGGATTTAGTCAAATTAGCTGCAGAAAATGGTTATCTTGTTGGACTTATTGGCGGCAGGAACGGAGTGGCAGCGGAAGCACTGGAAAGGTTACAACAGAAATTCCCGGCGTTGAAAGGTTGGGCAGAAGACGCACCGGAAGTGCGAATTTCAAATTTCAAATTTCAAATTTCAAATTTAAACGCACAGCAATACTTTGAAAAGCTGCTAAAACAGATTCAAAATAGTGAAACAAAATTGTTATTCATCGGTCTTGGCGCGCCAAAACAGGAATACTTCACCGCAAATCTCAAATCCCAAATCCCAAATCCCAAATTTTCAAAGCCTTTAGTTTTGATGAGTGTGGGGGGGAGTTTTGACGAATTATCCGGTCGGATTCTCCGCGCACCACAGTGGGTGAACAGTCTTGGAATTAAGTGGTTGTGGCGGCTCATACTTGAGCCGTGGCGGGTGAACAGACAGCTCAGATTAATTACCTTTATCCGCTCAGTATTGAGTTCCGTATAAAATGCTGGGACCCCCTGTCCTGACAGGCAAATGCCCGTGTATAGCCCGAAGTAATGGTTGGCCGGCGACCCCAACGATCTCAAGGAAACGCAATTTTTCATTCACTCCATTGACGATGCCATTTGATACCGAAGGTGAAGGAAGTGGGTACTTTTGCGCAAAATGATTTAGCTCTGTTTGATCATATTCAACAGGAGGTAACTTATTGACGAATTGATACGTATCGTATCTGAAGTCAGCATATTCTGCACTAGCTTTGCTAGAGTATGCACGCAGGCGAGCAAGTTCTTGTTTTTTCCTATGTAATTCCATACCAAACTGTTCCATTATAGTGATAAATGCGGCGGGATCTGGTCGAGTTCCTTGTAAAACCCGGGTCAACTTATTGAAATTTAATCCCGCTGATGGGTAGAGCCGTTTCAGACTGGTCAGCATCCGGTCTGCTGTAAGGGATAAATCGACTGCTATTGCTTCATTACTCCAGCCAAGCCCGACATACAAGCCCTCAAAACCAGTAGGAAGCAAGGCATTTCCCACAATTTCAGGGGCTCTTACTTTGCGCACAATTTGCCACGCTATATATGCCGGATTATATTTCTGACTCAATACGACAAGCACATTAACAAAGTCCTGCGAATTTCCGTTTTCCCAGTAAGCTGGATTAAGGTAGGGTGCTAAAAACTGTGTTGCTTGTGGTAATGGTTTGGTAAGCACATACGTAGCTTTTGTATGTTCTTCCGTAAAAAACCTATTAGCAGTTGCTACCAAACTTGGGTTAACCGTGATTTCAAACGGAGTGATATTGAAAGGACGCACCGAACGATAGATTTCTTCTGGAATATCAGAATAGACCATTGGTGGGCCCTATTTTGACATTCTTACATTTGGCCGTTTCATGGGTGAATCATAGCTGATAAACAACCGAGGGTACATGCAGAAGCTTGCTGTATATAGAAAGTGAGGGTTTGGGGCGTTATTTTGGCCAAAAGTTCTACTCGTTTTCCATATCAGCCTCGATGAGTTGCCGAAGATACACGGATTTGGGGATCTTGCGTTTTTCGGCGACTGTCTCGAGATAGCGCGCAATGTGCGGCTGGATAAAGAAGGTAAACCGCGTATCGGCGGTGTGTGCCGCATAGTGGAGAAAATCGTCAATCGTGCTTTCGAGCGTCGTCGGCGTGTATTTTTCGCAAATCAGTTTTTCGTCAAAATACTGGGCCAGGAGTGACGGTGGCGTACTGTCGTGATTATAGAGCAGTAACACCGGTTTGTGATGCGCCACCGCATACGAAATTTCAAATCCAACGCTCGTACTTGGGTATGAGGTTTCAGAGATAACAAAATGGGCGCCTGTGATCCAGGCTTCCAGTTTTTTTTGAAATGAGAGGCGAGCGGTTTTATCTTCTGTCTTGATTTCAGTTTCCGTAGTTTTGAGGATATGATCGCTAATTACTGTTAACCCCTTTTGCTTCAGGTAGGCGACAATGCGCTCGTAGTTTTTGAGATTGTACCGCTTGCCGATAACCGAAGCAGTAAAATATGCAATCATAGGTGATAACTTTCACATTATACAGGATATGTGCTATTTTTGTGAAATAACGCTTGAAATTGGCGAGTTTCATTTTGTTTACTTTGAATACCCAGGCTGTTACAATGAGATGGCCTGCGAGAAAAGCTCACCGTTCCTGTCCATACTTTATGACAGCGAAACACACACCACTCAAAATCTTCTTTGTGGCTGCAGAAGTAGCTCCATTCGCTACCGTCGGCGGCCTCTCACAGGTGATGTATTTTTTACCGCGGGCTCTGGCTAAACTCGGCCACGAGGTAATTATGTTTATGCCGAAATACGGGACGATTGACGAAAAAAAATATGGCATCAAACCATTTTTATCAGAACTCAAAGTGTCGACCGGTGAAACAAGCGGGGTCACAGAACTCATCTGTAACGTCAAAGTCTGGTCGCGCCGCTACGCGCCGACGGTTTACTTCCTCGAAAACATGGAATACTATGAAAAGCGCGCCAACGTCTACGGATATACCGATGACCCGACCCGGTTTGCCCTGCTTTCTCGCGGGGCTTTGGAATTTCTCGACCAGATCAGTCTGAAGCCGGATTTGATTCACGCCAACGACTGGCACACCGGGTATCTTGTTAACTATTCACGTAATATCTTGCAAACGCGGCAGTCACTGAGAAATTCCGCAGCGATTTTTACCATTCACAACCTGCAACATCAGGGTTTAACTGATTTTCGTTATGCGAGCCCGCTCGATTTTGATGATGGTCAGGGGCCGCTGGCTTCATTTTTTTCTCCCCGGCTGAAAAAGCAAAATGCCTTGAAGCGCGGGATAATTTACGCGGATCTGGTTAACACGGTGTCTGAGCGTTATTCGCGAGAAATTATGACGACACAATATGGCGAAGGGTTAGATCAGTTGCTGAAAGAAGTGCGCGGTAAAGTCTACGGAGTGTTAAACGGTCTGGATTACGACGACTTTAATCCAAATACTGATAAGCTGATTAAGAAAAATTTTTCGCTGAAAACCGTCGCCGACCGCAAGGAAAATAAAACCGAGTTGCAAAAAGAATTTAATTTGCCGGTTGATCCTGATATCCCAATTCTCGCCATGAGCGGCCGGCTCGATGAACAAAAGGGCTTGGATTTAGTCATGAAAGTTCTGCCATATTTACTTGAGGAGTATGACATGCAATTTATTATTTTAGGGAGCGGTGACAACCGATATCGCGAATTTTTTACCAAACTCGAAACCGAATATCCGAAACAAGTCGGAACGCATCTCATGTCAAACTGGCAATTGCCGCGCAAAATTTATGCAGGCACCGATTTTTTTTTGTTACCATCCAAATTTGAGCCGGGAGGGATTGTGATAGTTGAGGCGATGCGGTATGGGGCGGTGCCGATTGTACGGCAGGTCGGTGGACTTGCCGATACGGTACTGGATTTTGATATTGAAAAAAATACCGGCAATGGTTTTGTGTTCCGGGATTTTTCCGAAATGGCTTTTTTTGGTGCGATAGCCCGCGCGTTTCAGATTTACCGGTCAAAAAAACTCTGGAATGGAATCGTACGCCGCGGAATGCAGGCTGATTTTTCCTGGGAAACTGCGGCAAAAAATTACGAAGACTTGTATAATAGGGCAATTGAGTACCGGAAAGAGGCCAACCGGGATAATCCGGCACCGGCGTTTCGGTAAGGGGAAAGCGGTAAGGGGGAAGGGGAAAGTTTTTAAAAAATATTTGACTTTCCGCTTTCCGCTAAACGCTTCCCCCTAATCAAAGTATGAAGATAATGTTTCTGTATATGTTTCCCTTGTGGGGAAATGGTAGCGGTGCGTGGTTGCGGGCGCTATCGCAGATGCTCGTCAAACGCGATCACGAAGTGGCAATTGTGGCGCCGGAACGACGGCGGGTACCTGGAGTGAAACATTACATCGTGACTCCACCACAAATGGGCGTATTTGTCGGTAATCCGGAGCTCAACGGCGCGAAAAAATACGAAGACATGAATGGGGTGGAGCTCGGAAAAATTTACACCTCATATATTGATGCAACGCTTCCCGCAGTCAAGGAATTCCAGCCCGAAATCATCCACGCGTTCCACACGGTGTTTTTGCCGCCGGTAGCTCGGCTCGCTAAAGTGTTATACGGAATCAAGTTTATTCTGACGACGCATGGCAGTGATTTACACTATTTGTCACGCGACCGCCGGTTTGTCGGACTCATGAAAGATGCACTCCGCGTATCGGCGCTCGTCACTGCCAACAGTAATTTCACCCGCCGCTGGTTTCTCACCATGTTTGGTAAAGAATGGTCGCATAAATTGCGGACCATTCCGGGCGGCGTGTTTATAGAAGAGTATGAGGGGACGGAAAAAGCCCATGAGCAGATAAACCGCAAGTACGGATTGAAAGATAAAAAAGTCGTATTGTTTACCGGCCGGTTGACGGTACACAAAGGCGTTGAATATTTAATTAAAGCCGCACGGCAGATTAAAGGCGAAGTAATTATTCTGGGCGATGGGCCGGAACGGGCATATCTGGAGAAAAAGATTACGGAATATAAACTCACTAACACTCACATCTTAGGTTACATGAGTCCGAAAGAACAGGTGAATTTCAAAGAATTTTATTCCCGGGCTGACGTATATGTAGCGCCTTCGACCTGGAATGAACCGTTGGGTCTCGTGATTCTTGAAGCCATGGCTGCGCGAACTCCGGTGATTGTGACGAGAAGCGGTGGAGTGACCTCACTTGTTAAAGATGGATATAATGGATACCTGGTTCGGCCGCGCAATGCCACTGAAATTGCCGAAAAAGTAAATGCACTTCTCGCAAATGACGCGCTGCGCGCAAAGATGGGTGAGCGGGCTCACCAAATTGTCGCCGAGCGTTTTACCTGGGAAAAAATTGCTACGGATTTTGAACGGGTCTACGATAAATATTCCTACACCACCCGTGAGTACCTGCGGCTGGTAAAAGGATTTACACCAAATAATCACCAGAAGAAATAGCCATGGTTAGAAACCTATACGCAATCAGCCTGCTATGAAAAAGCGCTTACGCATTGCCATGTTGCCGCATTTAGGTCGGTCAATCACCCGTTATACGCGTGCGGCCCGGTCCCGCATTATCTATGAACTCATTGGTGAACTCATTAAAAAGGGTCACCAGGTGACGCTGATTGGAACCGAAGATTCGCGGACTGCAGCCAAAAATTTAGCTGTTGCGCCGCAAGGAATATTTACCTTGGGAGTAACTGAAAACGAATTTTACCGGCACGTTTCCTATTTAGTATGCGCGCTTAAAAAACTTGAGGAAAAGCAGCTCGAATTCGATATTGTACACAGTCATATGTATCCGGAATTTTTACCATTACTGCTTGGTCCCCAACTGAAAATTCCTTTATTGACTACGATTCATACAGAGATGACCGACTATTTAGTTGCTGCCCTTAAACAATTTCCTACTGACAATTTAGTTGCCTTATCTCGTAGACATCGGGACGATGCACCGAGTCTGCATATCAAGCACGTTATATATAACGGAATTAATATGGATGTGTTTCGCTTTCATGACCGGCCGGGTGATTACCTGTTGTTTGTCGGCAGGATGAAAATTATCAAAAAAGAAAGCGGAGAATTGTATGACCCCAAAGGCGTATTGACCGCAATTGAGGTTGCCAAAAAAGCTAAAATGAAACTGCTCATTAGCGGTAGCATTGAGTCGCGCGCAATGTACGATACCTACCTCAAACCACACCTTAACGATCAGATAAAACTGGTGGGTGGTGTTTCCAAAGAAGCGCCACTCTCTCAGGAAGAGGTGGCCGCACTCTATCAGCGGGCAGTTGCACTTTTATTTCCGATTCACTGGGATGAACCGTTCGGGCTGGTAGCTATCGAAGCTAATGCCTGTGGGACTCCGGTAATTGCCTTTAATCGTGGTGCTGCGCCAGAGCTAATTAAACATGGGGTTAATGGATTTGTTGTAAATTCGACTGAAGAAATGGTGGCTGCAATTCCGCGGGCTAGTAAGCTTGACCGTCGCAGTATCCGTGAGCAGATTGAAAAATCATTTTCCAAAGAGATCATGGCTGATAACTACGAAAAACTTTATTATCAGGTAATCGGTACATAGAAAATTTATAAACATTAATATGCGCATTGCGATTCTTGGTTCAGTTTCGACCATAATTCCGCCACAAGGTCAAGCAGCGATTGAGCGGCTGGCTTACCAACAGGCGCTAGGCCTTGCAGATAAAGGACACCAGATATTATTTTTTTGTTTACACGGTTCACACGTGGTTCATCCCAATGTGCGCATGATTACAGTTGGAAGCGGCGAAGCGCGTTCAGGGCAAGGAAATGAGACGAATTATGAGGTTCTTTATGGGATTTCCTATAAACTGCGACTGGAAATTGTCAATCTCGCCCAGGTCCTTGCAAATCTGATTACACTCAAAGATCAATACGACGTTATTTTAAATAATTTGCGCGGCGAAGCGGTACTTTTGCCGATAGCACAGGAACTAAAAAAACCATTTTTCACTGTTTTGCATCTGCCGGTATTTCCGGAACTGGCAGAACTTTTTAAAACATATAAAACCCAGCTGATTTCCATTTCAAATGCGCAGCAAAAAGCCAATCCGGATTTAAATTACGCCGGTACCGTCTACAACGCGGTTGACACCAACAAGTTTGCATTTTCTGCAACACACCAGAATTATGTTTTATATCTGGGTTCAATTGGCAAAAACAAAAATCCCCGTGACGCAATTCTGGCAGCACAGCAAGCCGGGGTACAAATGTTCATTGGCGGCAGGATTAAAGATACCAAGTATTACGAATCTGAAATCAAGCCGCTCGTCGACGGCACACAGATCCAGTGGTTGGGTGAAAAACACGTCGAAGAGATAATCAAACTGTACCAGGGAGCCAAAGCATTTTTGTTTCCGACCTTATGGGAAGAACCATTTGGATTGGTGTTAATTGAGGCCATGAGTTGCGGGACCCCGGTGATCGCGTATCCCCATGGCGCAATTCCGGAAATTGTAACAAATGGAAAGGTCGGATTTCTCGTTAACTCAGTTGCGGAAATGGCAGCAAAGATAAAGGAGATTGACACGATTAAACGTGAAGATTGCCGAAAACGAGTGGAGGAATTTTTCAGTATTGAACAGATGATTAATAAATACGAAATCCTGTTACGTAAAAATTGAAATGAAAATTGGTTTATTACTCCCATCACTGTTGATGACACCCCGGTACGACGACCGGATTTTTGCCCCAAAGTCACTCTTTATCTCATTAGTAAATGGACTGGTTGACCGCGGTCATACCGTATACGTCTATTCTGCTTCAAATGTCAAAACAAAAGGAATTTTAATCGCAGGAGATGAGGAATTGGAACGAGAAAGGTTGCCTTCAAAAAAACTGGGACTCGACCATTCGGTCATGCTTATGCGGTATAAACCACTGACGATTGAATACGAAGTGGACTTGACTGCGAAAGCCTTAAAACACGCACAAGCGGCAAAACTTGATATTATGCACACCTATCATGATTTTTTAATCCGGTACTTTGCCCAGCTTGTTCCACAGTTGCCACTTGTGTATACACTTCATGATGCTCTGCCTTCTGCCGATACACTGGAAGGCTGGCGGCTTGACCATTTTTCGCACGAAAACTACGTTGCTATAAGCCAAAACCAGGCAGATGAATACCGGAAGCGGGTGCATGTAACCGGAGTTGTTTACCACGGTTTAGACGCGGAAACGTCTTCTTTTTCAACACAAAAAAGTAATTATCTGGCATTTTTGGGCCGTTTAGTACCGGAAAAAGGAGCGCTTGATGCGGTTGAAGTAGCACGACGATTATCCCTACAGCTAAAAATCTCGACCAGCAAGTTTTATTATGGGAATCCTTACTTTGTTAATCGTGTCAAACCACATGTCGATGGGAAAATAGTTTCACTTTTGGGATTCCTGCGCGACGATGAAAAAACTAATTTTTTAAAGCATGCCCGCGCGTTCCTATTTCCGATTCACTGGGAAGAACCGTTTGGGATGGTGATGCTCGAAGCTTTGGCCTGTGGCACACCGGTCGTTGCCTATAATTACGGTAGCGTGCCGGAAATTATTAAAGATGGGATCACCGGTTTTATCGTAAATGATGATAGTGCAGGGGCGAGGCAGGGTAAGTGGGTGATTGAAAAACGCGGTGTGGCTGGGCTCGTTGAAGCAGTTAAACGTATCTCAGAAATTGATCCGCATGCCTGCCGCCGGCACGTGGAGGAAAATTTTACCATAGAAAAAATGGTTCAGGGATATGAGGCGGTGTACCAAAAAGTACTGCAAAGCAAATCGTAGTCAATTTCTTCAGACTTCTACCTGCTCAACTAATCGATTATAATGACTTCCATGCTGGTTGTTCACGTAGCCTTTGAATGCGCGCCAATTTATAAAACTGGGGGTTTGGGAGATGTGGTGGGGTCATTACCGGTGTACGAAGCAAAGCTTGCTATCAAAACACTGGTCATGATTCCGGCTTATGCCTGGGTTCCGCGCTTAAGTACGTTACCTGGGTCAAAGGTGGAAGTTTTGTATATTGACGGGAGTCGGCTTGATAAGCCAAATAAAAAGCACGATCCCAAAATCCAGGGACCGAAGTATGCGGAATTTTGTCTCAACGTCATTTCAGAACTGAAGCGCCGCGGGATCGTGCCGGACATTTTACACTGCCATGATTGGCACACGGCGCTGATTCCGTTTTTGCTCAAAAAAAGACCAGATCCCTTTTTCAAGATTACAAAAACCTTACTGACGATTCACAACATTGCGTATCAGGGTAAATTTCCCGTTAAATATTTTTTATATCCAGAGACGCAACAGTTTACGGAGTTGGTTGGAGACAATAGTAAACGTGTAAATTTTCTCAAGCTCGGCATGCAGTCTGCTGATTTTATTTCAACTGTTTCACCCGCTCACGCCCAGGAAATCCGCAAGGGGAATGCGGGATTTGGGTTGTCCCGCGTGCTTCGGCACAAGCGCGGTCGCTTCCTTGGTATTTTAAACGGGATTGATTATAATGTCTGGAATCCGGCGCCTGATGGGTATGTATACGAGAAATATACGCGGCAGTCCGTATTTTCCGGCAAACTTACCAACAAAGTTAAATTACAGCAACAACTGGGACTGACCGTGAATAAAGATATTCCGCTCTATGGTTTTATCGCGCGTTTATCAAGTCAGAAAGGGGTGGATTTACTGACTCCGCTCATTTCCGAATTACCCCGGGAACGATTACAACTGGTACTATTAGGTACCGGTGACCATAAGATAGAAAAAATGCTCAATGAGTTTAACCATAAAAATTTTGCGCCGTGGATTTCAGTCAACTTGCGTTTTGATGAACAACTTGCACACCGGATTTATGCGGCCAGTGACTTTTTCCTGATTCCTTCCCACTATGAACCGTGCGGACTGACGCAAATGATTTCCATGGTATACGGAACGATTCCGGTGGCCTCAGCAGTCGGCGGGCTCGTCGATACGATCAAAGACGGCAGAACCGGATTTTTATTAAAGTCAACCACTTCTGAAAGCCTGCATCAGGCAATCCGGAGAAGCCTGGCATTATGGGAAAACACGCTTGAGTATCGCGGCATGGTTGCCCGGGTCATGAAGCAGGATTTTTCCTGGGATAAAAGTGCCACCGAGTATGTCCGATTGTACCGGCGTATTCTAAGTCTATGACATATCAAAATCTGACGATTGGCGGCACGTTTGATCACTTTCACGAGGGGCACGAGGCAATGCTTACCAAAGCTTTTCAAGTCGGAGACACGGTCTGGCTGGGAATTACAACTGATGAGTTTGTCAAACGCATTGAAAGTAAACGGTTGCCATTTCCCAATTATCTTGAGCCGTTTGCAACGCGAAAAACGGTGGTTGAAACTTTTCTTGTGCAGCATAAATTTTCAGCGCAGGCCAAGATCGTGCCGATTACTGACCGCTTTGGCACGACGCTGACGGATCAAAAGTTAGAAACGATTGTGGTTTCACCGGAGACTGAGCCGGTTGCGCGCGAGATTAATCAGCTACGAATTGAAAAAGGCTGGAAACCTTTACAAATTATTCTGGTTCCCTGGGTATTGGCGCAGGACAAAAGTCCAATCAACTCAATCCGGATTCGCGCAGGTGAGATCAGCCGAACCGGTGAATTATTTTCCGTGGCCGCAAGTTGGGGTAGACGAAATCTGCCTGACGTACTGCGCCAAAAATTGCAGCAACCACTGGGAGAGTTATTTAGCTTGGAAAATTATGACGAAGCGGGTCCTGCCGCGCGCCAGCCCCAGTTTCGTTCCAAACTCTCCCGATCTTCATTTAAGTATTTAAAAGATTATCGGGATCAAACAGGTGGAGCTTCAACTGGGGCTCCCCGACGCGCGTCACCCGCTACTCTCCTAAATTTCTTAGCAGAATCTGTTCTCGCGCCGTCAGTTCAATTGACAGGTTTACCAGTCATGGTGATCGCAGTGGGAGATGCAGTGACGCAGTCGCTCATTCGTGCAGGATTTATTCCGCAGGTTTCTGTCATAGATTTCCATATTGCCCGAAAAAAAGTATTTCAAATCCTTGCCGACTTCAAGTTTCCTACTGTTGCCGTAACGAACACTATTGAAAATACCGCCGGCACGCTGAGCGCAAAAGGATTTACCACACTCAAAGAATTAATTACCGGTGCCAAGTATCCGGCAGTGCTTGAGGTGCAAGGAGAAGAAGACCTGTTGACTTTATTCGCAATTCTCGCCGCACCACTCGAATCATTAGTCATTTACGGCCAACCGGGAGAGGGGATTGTGGCAGTTTCAGTTACCGAAGCAAAGAAATGGGAGATAAAGGGGTATATTGATCAGTTTGTGGTTTGAATTTGACAAAGTGGATAAAAAGGCCTCTTAATCTTTTTAAGAGAATTGAATTATGAAAATAGAAGAAGACCGATTCGTGACTTTAAGGGAACGACAATTAGTAACTATTATTGGTAATTCAATGGCTTTTGCCGTTGGAATGGCTGATGTTGATTTTAGGCAACAAGCGCTTTCCGAATATTTAACAGAATATCAGAAAATAATTAATAAGCTAGCCGAACCGCCGGAAGCGGGGGTAAGCGAAAGACGCCGATTATTGAAGTACGGAATATTACTTGATGACATCTTCCCAGGTTCTGATAACAGTTTTACCTCCGTGCTTGGTGTGCAGGGCGTAAAAGATTTTCGTAATACTTTGATTGGAATATTTGGTGAATGTATAAGTGCAGAACCAAGCCGTATGAACTCGGACCCTTCAAGAACATCGTGGCCAGTACATACTGTTTTAAGACCAAGCGAAGTAATTTCTCTCATTACAGTGTATGGACTTCAGGATGGGGTATCAAATGACTATAAACGGGCAGCAGAAATTTTAACTACCCATCCACAAACTGTTTATCAACATACTAGTTCGAGTCTCCATTTCTTAAAACGAAGAAAAGAATTGCAATCCTTTAGAGAAAAACTTCAAGGTTAGTGAAACTTGTGTTCCCCTTGCAAAATCATCCCGGCTCTGGTTTAATTAGTAAACCAAAAAAAGGAGAATTATAATGCAAAATGTGCCTACCAATCGGCTCGTGCCAGTGTTAGTAATTTTACTCATTGTCGCTTCGTTTTTACTTGGATCTCTCTACACTAAGGTGCAATACTATGAAAAGGGTGGTACAGCGGTAGCTGCTGCCGGAACCGGTGGCACGGTGGCCGGAACCGGAACTCAACCTGCCGCCGCAGCTCCTGAAGCACCTTCGGCGCCGGTCAACATTGATGTGACTGATTATCCGCGTCTGGGAAATAAAAACGCCAAAGTCGCAATTGTCGAGTTTACCGACTACCAGTGCCCATTTTGTGAGCGGTTGTTTACTGATGCCTTCCCGAAAATTAAAAAAGAATATATAGATACCGGAAAAGTGCAGTACATGGTGCGTGATTTTCCGCTGTTTCAAATCCATCCGCAGGCGCAAAAAGCTGCTGAGGCTGCCAACTGTGCCAAAGACCAGAACAAGTTCTGGGAAATGCACGACAAACTGTTTAGCAATCAGAGCGCCTTGCAGATTGATGACTTGAAAAAATACGCACAGGAGTTAGGTATGAATACCGGTACGTTTAACAGTTGTCTTGACTCGGGTAAATATACAGACAAAATTAAAAAAGACCAGACTGACGGCGAAGGTTTAGGCGTGCGCGGCACACCGGCTTCATTTATCGGTACCATAAACGGAAATACGGTGAACGGTTCCCAAATTTCCGGTGCAGTGCCATTTGAGACATTTAAGGCGACGATTGACGGGTTGTTGTAATTAAGTGAAACTCCTTTGTCATGCTGAACTTGTTTCAGCATCTCGAGAGTTAATAACTCAGGGGATCCCGAAACAAGTTCGGGATGACAGAACAATAAACCGATGGTATGACCTTCCATCATCATTCCTCAGAAACCATAGCCCAACACGCGGCGCAATTTATTATTCAAGAGTTACGAATCTATTTAGCTTCGGGTAAATCGCTGTTGCTTCTTTCCGGTGGGTCAGTGGGAAAACAAGTTGTTCCGGTACTTGCCCGATTGCTTCTGGAAATTCCGCAAGAACTGGTTGCAAATCTGACACTTGGACTGGTTGACGAACGCTTTGGTCTTCCCAGGCATGGTGACAGTAATATGCTGGTGATTAAGAAAAGCGGTCTGGTCGAAATTATTGCGCGAAATGGTGGAGTAGTTGCGTGGCCGCTGAATGCTGATTTATTAACTATTGAGACAACTGTTAAAGCTTACAATTCGCAAATTACCCGACTTTTCAACAGCTGTAAAGGTCGAATACTTGGAGTATTCGGAATTGGAGCAGATGGGCATACTGCTGGTATAAAGCCATTGGCTGAAATATCTTATAAACAACTATTTGTGAGCTCACCGGCATTGGTAGTCGGGTATCGCGCCGAGGACTATGAACGAATCACTTTGACTCCGGTTGGCATAAGTAAAATCACCACTGCAGTCATTTATGCAACTGGTGAGCAAAAGCAGGCAGTTCTGGAAAAATTAGTCGGCCAAACTGAATTTAATGAACACGAATTTCCGTCAGGCGTTTTCAAACAACACCAAAATGTGCACGTTTTTACAGATAAGCTTGTTTAATTGTTAGATTGTTGAATTGTTACATTGTTAACTCCTCCTAACCTTCTCTTACAAAGAGGAGAAATTCCCTCTCTTAAGATAAGAGAGGGTTAGGAGGAGTTATGAACTTAAGTAAAAGAAACACTTCAATGGGCATTAATTAATTCCTTTTCAAGGAACTCTAAATCCGCTATAGTACTTTTTGTGGATACGCAAATTCCAGGAAAAATCACTTCGCCGTTTGTGATGGTTATCTTTGGTGTAACAGGTGACCTGACGCAGCGCAAACTCATTCCGGCGCTCTTCCACTTATTCCAGAAAAAGCTTTTGCCAGAGCGTTTTTATATCGTCGGCTTTTCCCGGCGGCCGTATACAAGCGAAGATTTTAAAGAATTCCTGGAACAGGCGATCAAGAAATACCACCAGCATAATTTTTCGGAAAGTCAGTGGCATGAGTTTATTGGCAAGTGCTATTACCAGCAAGGAGACTTTGGGGAAGCACAAGGTTATCTTGATTTGATCGGTAAATTAAAAGAATTTGATGACTTTTTGTCCTCATGCGTGCCACGTTTCTTTTACTTGGCTACTCCGCCTGATAATTACCCGGAAATCCTCAAATACTTACATTCGACGAAACTTTCCGAAGGTTGCCTGCCCGCATCGCTACGCCAAGCGTTGCCGGCGGGCGGACAAGGTTCAGACAAGTGGACCAAAATTATGATTGAAAAGCCGTTTGGCAAAGACCTTGATGATGCGACGAAACTTGATGAAAAGCTAGCCCAGTTTTTTAATGAGGAACAGATCTATCGAATTGATCATTATTTAGGAAAGGAAGCTGTGCAAAATATCCTGGCGTTTCGCTTTGGCAATACGATTTTTGATCCGGTCTGGAATAACCGTTTTATTGATCATGTCCAGATTACGATCGCCGAAAACTTAGGTGTGGAAACGCGCGGTAACTTTTTTGAAGGCGTCGGGACTTTGCGCGACATGGCCCAGTCGCATTTACTCCAGCTCATGACTGCCATCACCATGCGCGAGCCACAGCGGCTGGATGCGGAAGGCATACGAGATGCGCGTACCGCAAGCATCAAGGAAATTGTTTGCATTGAACCTGCACAAGTAGAAACGCGTATTGTGCGCGGTCAATATGGAAAAGGAAATAGTTACACATCCGGCAAAAATGAGCAATTACTGAGTTATCGCAAGGAGCGCAATGTCAGTCCGGTTTCCAATACCGAAACGTTTGTGGCGCTTAAATTATTTACGACTGATGGATTGTGGGATGGCGTGCCGTTTTATTTACGCACCGGTAAGCGTTTGCAGCGCAAAGCGACTGAAATTGCAGTCATTTTTAAAGAGCCAAAGCTAAAAATGTTGGGGAAAGGCGAAAAGGAAGTAGTCGCCAATACCTTGACGTTTCAAATCGAGCCAACACAAGGAATTGAACTTACTTTAAATGCGAAAAAAGTAGGCTTTGAACGGATTTTTAATCAGGTGCCGATGAATTTTACCTATCGTACGCCCGACGGTTTGCCTGAGGCGTATGAAAAATTACTGGTTGACGTGATGCGGGGCGACCAGACATTATTTACACGGACTGATGAAGTGCAGGCGTCATGGAAACTGATTTCCCGAATTAGCCAGCGTTGGCAAGAAGAAAAAGATCCGGGTTTTCCCAATTACCCGGCCGGCAGTTGGGGACCGAAGGCAGCGGAAGAATTAATTCAAAAAGATGGAAGGGCGTGGATCTTACAATAAAATATGATGCTCGTTCTTGTTCGCAAAGCGACTCCTCAGGAAATTACGCAAATGGCTGCATATTACGACGGCTACATTAAAGTAGTTATCGATATTGAAAAAAAAGTCTTAGTCGGAGGCGCTGAAAAACATGTAGATGAAGAAAAAATTTTACTTAAAATCGGCTCGCAGCAGGAAAATCTCTGGGGTGGTGGGATTGATTGGGAAACGAAAGAGATTGACTATAATTCAATGATAAACTTGCGTCCGCTGCAAAATAACCCGAGTCGTGATATTCTTGCAACTGAAATCCGGACTAAATTCCATGCTATACTGACTGAATTACTGCTCTAATATGTCAAATACCAGGCAAACAATTTTAGATATTGCGATGAACCTGACCCGTATTGGTAACTGGGCAGCTGATGACTTTGCAGGTAAGCAAAAACGGATTCAGCAGTTTTTAATGCAAACCGATGGTTATCTCAGTACAATTTCCGTTACTCAACTCCCACCAAAGCTTAGTTCCACAATGACTAGATTTATCAATGAGTATTGTCAATGCAATACAGTTACGTCAATAGTTAACCCATCTGATTGGGCTGATATTATGTTGACGTGGGGAATAATACTCACTCATAGAGCAAAGTTGTTAACTAGTTAATTATTTATGCATGTTACTATTATCGGCCTCGGCCGCATTGGAAAAAATGTCTGTCTGCATCTACTGGAGCAGGGGGTAGAGGTTGTTGCCTACAACCGCAGCCGCGATGATGTGGATGAGGTGGTGGCAAAAGGCGCGGTTGGTGCGTATTCTTTGGAAGAAATATTTCCAAAGCTAAGCTTTGGTTCAGATAAGCCTGTTGTGGTGCTCCTCTACGTACCGGCAAAAGTGGTGGATGAGGTGTTGCTTGGAGTAACGCCCCCTAACCCCCTCTTAAAAAGAGGGGGAACTCCCTCCTTTCGTGAGGGAGGGTTGGGGAGAGTTAGTAGTTTAATAAGTATTTTTCCTAAAGGCTCCATCGTGATTGACGGCGGCAACTCGTTTTTTAAAGATTCGCAGCGGCGTTACGAGTTACTTAAAGCAAAAGGCTTGCACTTTCTCGATATGGGTACGAGCGGTGGGATTGAAGGCGCCAGAAACGGTGCCTGCCTGATGGTTGGCGGAGATAAAAAGGTTTATGAGCAAGTTGCACCATTACTTAGTAAAATTTCCCAAAAAGACGGATTTGGGTACGTAGGACCTGCAGGAAGTGGTCACTTTGTAAAGATGGTGCATAATGCGGTTGAGTATGGAATGATGGGAGCACTCGCCGAGGGATTAAATATAATTCAAAAATCAAAGATCAAAAATCAAAATGAAAGTGGAAATGATTATAGACCGAATTTACAAAAAATTGCCAGGATCTGGGCGCATGGCAGTATTGTTTCCGGACATCTTATGAACATGGCAGTGCGAGCGCTCGAAAAAGATCTGCAGTTGCAAGAGTTATCCGGACAAGTGCCCAAAGGTGAAACAGAAGCAGAAATGGAATGGCTGGAATCGTTGGGTCAACCGATGCCTGTCATCTCAGCAGCCCGAAAGGAACGCGTTGATTCCAGAAAAAATCCGTCATTTATTGGTAAAGTCATTGCAGCACTTCGAAGAGAGTTTGGGGGACACGCAGTAAAAAATGATACTCTATGACTGACATACCACTAAACATTGAAAATCCGCATTCGCAAAAAGGTTTGCTATCTCTCATTCGCCCAGGTGTTGAACGGGAACGAGTGCTTTACCTGAAACGGATTCGTGATACGTTAACCGCCAAGATTCCCCAGGCTGCTGATTTGCCGCTTACGTATTTAGGTTCAGGTGGAGATCTCCGCAGCGCACTTATTGTATCTGATCGGCCGGCAGACACATACCTTATTCTGATTAACGATACGCACTTTTTAAACCATGCTGACCAGCCACCGTATACACTCAAAGAAATTGAAGAAGTATGGAGACATGAAATTAACAGTGGACATTTTACTCCACAGCACAATATCGAACCGGGTAAACAGATGCTGTTTCAACTCTACCAGCTGGGAATTGAGCCAATGATGGTGCGTAAGAAGGTACATGCGGATGGTTCTGCGGCTCTTGAGTTTTCAGTTCCCGAGTTAACAAACGACCAGGAGCGCAACGTAAGGATTGACTATCTGAATCAGCGAATTGCCAGTACCACAGATTTTGCAAATGCCCTGGCACAATTAAACGTGTCTGAAACTGGATTGCTGTGTAAAGCCCAGACCGGCGGCATTATTTTGAAGTTGCTTCAAGAATGGTCGCGGCAAAAAGCAGATAGTTTAATTTTACCTCCCTCCTATCTCGTAATTGATGATCTGCAAATGTATGCTGGACATGACTTGACGCAAAGAGAAGAACAGGAGTTATTTCCAGGTTTTACGATTGTTGCCGATATTCGCGATCAAAAAGTGGAACTGGGATATAGTTGGCGGGAAAGTGGAGAAGAGACGTATAAAAGCAGATTTGTAATCTACCAGCGGCGCCGCGAGTTCGGGGGACATACGGTAAAATGAATTGCCGTATTAAACAGAAGGTGTGGGATTACCCTGATAGATACTAATTCGTTGCGCTTTTAGAACTGCAGCAATACGTTTACTTATGGTATTTTCATGTCCGGACTTCTCTTTTGCTTTCGATTTTGCATCCAGGGTTAGAAAGAACCAACCAGTTTCTCCTGAATCTAAGTGTAATAAGGCAAAGAGTGCCTGTTTGGAGGCCGGCTTAGTTTCCTGTCGATCCCGTTCCTGACAAAGGGCAACTGCCTGTGCTACATAAATTTTCTCAATTTCCATAACCGGCGGGCCTTTTTCAATTCGTATCCGTGAAATAATCTGTTCTTCCAATTCCGAATCTAAATCAGGTGATAAACGACTCGCTTGTACTGTTAATGCGGTTATTTTTCTGCCTATTCCTTTATCAGATGGAAACAGCCACTCCAGTGGATGTTCAAAAATTCGCGCTTCCATCCTACTGCTAGAATAGTACACATCCGGGGAAAAAGGGGAAGACTTTTCAAATATTTGTGAACGGATTTCGCCGAAGTATTTAGTATATACAGCAGAAACAAGCCGTTCTCGAGTTACTGCCTGTAGTGGAACAGGAGTTATGTTATGCCAAAGAAATTGACCAGTGGGTAAATTAACCATTGCTTGCGCGCTTACAATTTCCTGTGCGCCATTCTGTAGTACTGCTATTTCTATCAACGGTTCTCCGTCTTTTGTTTCTGAGATAAGGATGCGACATGGTTTTGCAGGTTTACCGGGATGTAGTGAAGGAAGTATTTGGACAAATCCATCTACAAAATATCCAGTTCCATTAACAGTGAGTTCAAACTGTTCTTTCATGTCGGCATTTTACCTTACTCCAATCAGTTAGACAAATTTCAGAAAACCTATTACAATGCCAGTATGATTTACCTTGGTTCTGATCACCCAGTAGAACGCTCGCCGTTCCCGTGGTCTACGTCCACGCGTCACGGTGTCGCGCCTGCCTGCCGGCAAGGCAGGTCTACGGGACAAGCGCGGTTTTTGCATATGATATATTTAGGTTCTGATCATGGCGGGTTTCAGTTAAAAGAAAAAGTTAAGAAGTGGTTAAAAGAGTGGAACATGGAGTTTGCGGATTTGGGCGCTAAAACCTTAGACTCAAATGATGATTACCCGGAGTTTGCGTTTGCAGTGGCAGAAAAAGTTGCCGCCGAGTCTAATTCGCCAGAGTCAAAATCATGGAAAGATGAACCAAAAGGAGTTCTTTTGTGCCGGTCAGCAGCAGGGATGGTGATTGCTGCCAATAAAGTGCCAGGGATTCGAGCAGCTGCGGCCTTTGATGAAAAATCCGCTCAACACTCCCGTGAACACAACAATGCCAATGTGCTCGCGATTTCCGGTGACTGGACTGATGAAAGTACGGCACAGAAAATTATCAAAGCATGGTTAGCTACGGAATTTTCCAAAGAAGCACGGCACCGGCGCCGGGTCGACCAAATCGCCATTTACGAAACACCGGTTGGCGGATGTTGTGGAGGAGATGGCGCGGGATGCAAGTGTGGAGGAGACAATGATTGAAGTAATTCCAGGGATTTTAGAAAAAAACTTCGAGGCAATGCAGCAGAAAATAGATCTGGTTAAAAGTCACGTTAAATCAATACATATTGATGTACTTGATAACACTTTATTCCACAATGTTACTTACAATTATTGGCCGGCATATAAAGCCCTGACACTTGCCAATTTCTACGAAGCGCATCTCATGGTAGCTGATCCCAGTTCGTATGTTGCGCCATTAGTGGAGAATGGGTTTCGTCGTTTGATTGCGCATGCGGAAGCCGAATCTATTCGCGATTTTGTTACCCAAGCCCGGGCACACGAAGTCGAAGTAGGGCTCGCGTTTGATGCCGGATCTGAGCTTGAGCTTATTGAGCCGTACCTTGAAGAGATTGATACGGTACTGATTATGACGGTGAATGCCGGTTTTTCCGGGCAAACGTTTCAGCCAGCACAGCTAACTAAAATTAAAAGGATCCACGAAGAGTATCCGAATCTGCCAATCAGTGTTGACGGCGGAATTAACAAAACTACGGCTCCTGAAGCAATTGCGAGCGGGGCCACACGGCTGACGGTCACGAGCTATTTATTCAAAGAAAACCCGGACCAGATAGAAAAGGCAATTCAAGAATTAAGTAGATGAAAACAGGTAAAGTTGTTTTTCCTCAACTCAATAAACGTCAGCTTGAGAAATTATCAGATATCTCATCTGATATTGCTTTAGTTTCGCTTGCCTCTGTAGTACTTCCGGCAGTGTTTGATAGATATAACTCTGAGATGGTAGCATTGGGATCAATAATCAGTCTTAATCTTTTGGTTATTAAGTATTTGGATCAGGAGAGGAGATAGATATGACCGATGGATTAATAGTCTATTTAATTCTAGCTATTCTAACCTTGGTAATTGTCTTAATGGCTCTTCCGACAATGCTTAAAAAGAAAAAATAGAGTTGGTGCATATGCTACAATAACCTTCATGGAAGAGCAGCTCGCAAGTCTTGCTAAACTCCTTCGCTATTACATTCTTACTATGACTACTGCTGCCGGCAGCGGGCACCCTACTTCGTCACTTTCTGCAGTTGAACTCATGACCGTTTTATTCTTTAACTACTTTCGTTTTGATTTAGACAACCTGGAAAACCCAAATAATGATCGGCTCATCTTTTCCAAAGGCCATGCCACACCGCTTTTTTATTCGTTATATGCAGTAGCAGGAAAGATTACTGAGCAAGAATTGTTGCGGTATCGAAAGTTTGACAGTAATTTGCAAGGTCACCCAATGCCGGATTTTCCCTATACCGAAGTCCCAACCGGAAGTTTGGGACAGGGATTAAGTGTGGGAGTGGGAGAAGCACTCGCGCTGCGGTTTCATAACTCCCCTCTGTCTGCAAATACAGACAGTTCCCCCTCTTATCTTAAGAGGGGGTTAGGGAGCGTTACTATTCCCAACGTTTTCGTCCTTCTGGGTGATGGCGAAATGACAGAAGGATCAGTCTGGGAAGCGATTCAGTATGCCGGATTTCAAAAACTAGATAATTTAGTAGCATTACTTGACGTCAACCGTTTAGGCCAAAGCGACGAGACCATGGTTGGTTCTGATATAGAAAAATATAGAAAGCGGGTAGAAAGCTTTGGTTGGCAGGTTATAATTATTACCGATGGGCATAATTTAGAGCTGATTGACGAAGCATTTGCCAAATTATCAAAACCTCACCCTAGCCCTCTTCCTGAAACCCGCTTCGCCGCGAGGCGAGCAAGTTCAGGACAGGCTCTTACTAAGGAGAGGGAACTTAAACCGACGATGATCATTGCTAAAACGATTAAAGGTAAAGGTTTCAGCGAATGGGAAGATAAAAACGGGTTTCATAGTAAACCATTGCCTCAGGAAAAACTAGAACTAGCTCTTAAAGAATTGGGACTTGTGGATAAATCAATTCGAGGCACAGTACAAAAACCACCAAGTCATCCCGACCGAGGTGATAACAGAGTGGAGGGATCTAATTCACCAGCCGCTGATGTGCAAGATTCCTCGACTGCGCTCGGAATGACATATACTATTGCTCAACCTGTCCCGACGAAAAAAGCGTTTGGAAATGCAATTGAACGGCTGGGGAAATTTTATCCAAAAATGATGGTACTTGATGGCGATATTAAAAACTCATTGCACACCGACCAGTTTGCCAAAAGTTATCCAAATCAGTTTTTACAAATGTATATTGCTGAGCAAAATATGGTGGGTGTTGCTTCAGGCCTAGCGCAACGAGGATTCAAACCAGTGGTGACCACATTCGCCTGTTTTATGACTCGGGCGCACGATCAAATTCGCATGGCAGCACTCGGAGGATTAACCATTATATTTAATGGTTCATATGCAGGAGTTTCACTCGGAAAAGACGGCCCATCGCAAATGGGACTTGATGATCTGGGACTGTTTCGTTCACTACTTAACTCAACGGTATTATATCCGGCTGACGGGGTCGCCACTGAAAAATTATTTGAAAAAATGTTGGGGTTGACAGGGATCGTTTACCTTCGCACCACGCGTGAACCAACGCCAATTTTGTATTCTGAAACCGGAGAGTTTGCAGTGGGCGGATCAAAGGTTTTTGACTCGATTCATAACTCCCCCAATTCCCCCTCTTATCTTAAGAGGGGGTTGGGGGGAGTTACTCTAGTTGCCGCAGGCATTACTGTCCATGAAGCACTCAAAGCGCAAAAAGAATTGGAGAAATTGGGAATCGGCGTGACGGTCATAGACTGTTATTCGATCAAACCAATTGATACACAAACTCTGCAAAAAGCCGCAGCAGAGAGTCAGGCGATTATTACTGTCGAAGATCATTATGCACAAGGTGGCTTGGGAGATGCCGTGCTTGAAGCATTGGCAGAAATAGCACACCCACCAATTTATAAATTAGCGGTAACTAAATTGCCGAGATCAGGGAGACCGGAAGAGTTATTGGATTACGAAGGGATTTCTGCTACAAAGATTGTTGAGAAAGTAAAAAGTATAATTAGTCGTTAGTCGTTGGTTCTTAGTCGTTGGACAAATAGAATAAAAAAAGTCCAAAGACTAATGACTAATGATAAAAGACAGATCATGAAATTAAATTCGCAACTTTTCCTCGACGGTGGGGATCCGGAAGAAACAAAAGCAGCAAATGAGCTTTTGAAAACCGGAAAGCCGGAGTGGGGAATTGGCATTCAGGGTCAAACCACGAATCCGACGCTCGTTGCTAAAAACCCAGACGTGCAAAAGTATATTGCCTCTGGTAAACGGTTAACCCAATCTGAAGCATTGGCCGAATACAAAAAAATTGTCATGGCAGTTGCCGAAGTCACCAAAGGACCCATATCAATTCAAGTCATTGGAGATCAAAGTACTACAAAGGAAGATATGTTAGCGCAGGCGCGGGTGTATAAAGAATGGATTCCCAACGGGGTAGTTAAATTTCCCTGCATCGGTAATGGTTTGGCTGCAGCCGAAATTTTTTGCCAGGAGTTTCCGGTTAATATTACCTTAAACTTTTCCCAGGAGCAGGCGGCGGCTGTATATGGAGCCACCTCAAAACGCAGACACCACGTGTTTATTTCACCGTTTGTAGGAAGACTTGATGACCGGGGTGAAAACGGCATGCAGGTCGTGGAAAATGAGCTCAGAATGTATCAATCAATAAAAAACCATGTCGAAGTTTTGACGGCAAGTGTCAGAAAAATTGAACACTTGCTGTATGCCATTGCGCTTGGCTCGCCGGCGATTACGATTCCGTTTAAAATTATTGAAGTCTGGGCGGCACAGGGGTTTCCCTTGCCAGACGATTCATTTATGTATGACAGTACCGGTCTTCGGCCAATTCCATTCCGGCAGTTAGACGTTGCTAAAAACTGGCGCTCATTTAATCTGTCACATTCACTAACTGATGCGGGTTTGCATAAATTTATGGAAGATTGGAGATCGTTACTATGAACTACCTTCTCGGGGTTGATGCTGGAGGCACCAAAACCAAAGCCGTGATTATCGATGAAAATTCAAACCTAATTACTGAAGCGCTCGGCGGTCCGGCCAACTACCACAATATCGGACTCGATAGCGCGGTTGCGAGTGTCACCGGCACGATTACCCAGATTTTAAAAAATGCCAAGCAGTCACTCAATTCTTTAGCCTGGGCTACGGTAGGAATTGCTGGCTGTGACAGTCAAAAAGACTTTGGTAGATTGCAGAGTGCATTTACCAAAAACGGCTTAACTGCTATTTCTGACCGGTTTACGCTGGTTAATGATACGGTGATTGGGTTATATTCCGGTACCGTGCCGCCGGGCATTGTCGTTATTTGCGGCACCGGCAGCAATGTCTATGGTGAAAATGATCACGGAGAAAAAGCCACCGCCGGAAATTGGGGCCAGTTCCTGGGTGATAAAGGCAGCGGCTATAGCTTAGGTAAACATCTGTTTGAAACCTCAATTGAAGTGTATGACGGCATTATTACTGAATCTACCGTACTTACCGAACTTTTGGAAAAACGCTTGGGGGTTAAATCAGCTGTGGATATAAACGACTGGTATAGCGAGACACATCCGTCAGTACACGAAATTTCTGACTTTGCCCCGCTGGTTATTGCCGCAAGCGAAGAGGGGGATGAGCTTGCCAAACAACTCGTAGAAGCAGCGATTGCCGAGCTTGGCAAAGCGCTGGTTGCCGTAGTGAAACGGTTAAAAATGGAAGATGAACCAATCCGGGTAGTGATTTGCGGCGGGTTATTCCAAAGTAAATACTTCCGGACCATGTTTGAAGGCCACGCAACCGCGCTTGTCAAACGGATTCGCATCATCAAACCTCTAGTTGACGCTGCAGTCGGAGCTGCTTTAATGGGGAAGTTGGAGTTATTGAAGAGTCGTTAGTCATTGGTCTTTGGTCATTTGTCCTAATTTTGTCTAATGTCGAATGACCAACGACTAATGACTGAATCACTCTTCCTCTTCGTCAGTCTGAAGTGACTGTTTTAATTCCTGGTAGGAAGCGCGAACTTGTTTCCAGTCGCCATTTGCTTCTTCAATTTGCTCAAATAAGACGTCCGCGTCCACGAGTACCTGGTTATTTTTGACAATCAGTTTAGTTTTACTCATAGGCTTTAAGTATACTACGAAAACTCAATTTTGGAAAGCAACTCTGCTTGCTTAATCTTAATCTCCCATCCTTGTGTAAATTTGATATAATTAATGCTTTCTATGGGTAATCACGAACATTCGTCTTCAGATGGTCGAAGCACAAGTTCTGTTTTGCAACAGGCTCGACTTGATATGCAAAGATACATTACGAGCATGAAGCGTCCAAAGTATGGCACATTAGGAGAACTTGTGTGGGATGAAGATTATGTCGGGTGGTTGCAAGCCGCACTGATAACCTGTATACAACAGTATTTTCCAGGGTATCGTCGAGATCAATTTCCGGATATATATGCCAATCAGCCTTCAGATTATAATGAAAATCTATTAGAAATTATTCCGTTCTACCATCTTCCGAGAATTCCGATTCCTGCGTATATGCATTTGATAGGCGGGTCAAGTTTTTTTGAGATGACGCAGCAGGAGATTCTTGAAGCACCAACACAAATAAATTATGATCTAAATCCGTCCCTCATGTGGGTGGAAGCGATTGAAGTACCAACTGACGTACCAAAAACCCGTTTACTTTCAGCTCAGGAGGCGATTAGTTTCATTCTGCAATATCCAAATGTGCCGAAAAAAACAGCGATCACAGGGTTTACTTTGAACTCAGATGAAAAGTTCATATCGAGTTCTCAACAGCACTCATGGATTTTGCATCGATTGAGATCACATCCCCGACTTGATGAGTCAACTCAAGCGTTATTTGTAAACGAAATTGCTACACTCAGGATTGTTCCTCACAAAAACTGAATAACATACCCCCAAACCTTGTTATTCTTGAAAATCTTGTGCCAGACTGGTAGAGTAAACTCATGGCTAAGTATGTTCCTGATATTAAGACTCAGCGTTGGATTGTCATTACCCCACATCGAAGCAGCCGTCCGAGCGACACTACTCAGACTCCAACACCAGAACCAGTTACGAAAGTGAATCCTTTTGCACCGGGGAACGAGTCGCTGACGCCACCGGAAGTTTTTCGCATCGGCGATGGTGAAGCTGATAAGCCGGGTTGGAAGGTGCGGGTGGTGCCGAACAAGTTTCCGATTACCGATATCCACGAAGTGATTATTCACAGCCCGGATCCGGTTAAAGATATTGACGAGCTTGACGTTGAGCAAATTACCCAGATTTTTTATGCGTATCGGCAACGGTATCAAACCAACCGCAAAAACGGTCAAGTGCTCATTTTTTGTAACCACGGCGCCCATGCCGGAGCATCCCTCACGCATCCGCATTCGCAACTGGTTGTAGTTCCGCGGCAAATTAATCTTGACGCGCTATCGCGGGAACCTTTCAATAACGTGGTCGAAGAAAATACCTACTTTACGGTTTATTGCCCGGAATTTTCCCAGTGGCCGTATGAAACCTGGATCGCACCGCATGAGGAGAAAAATTATTTCGGAGATATTACGGACGAACAGGTGAAAGACCTGGCGAAGATAATGAGTTCAGCTTTGTCACGTCTACGCAGTTGCTATGACCATCCCGACATCAAAGAGTTACGCGCCGACATTCCGTTTAACTATAACTACTATATATATCATGGAGAGAGCTGGTTTGTGCGCATCATTCCACGGCTCATCCATCGGGCCGGATTTGAACTGGGAACAGGACTCAATGTCAATATCATTGACCCCAAAATTGCTGCTGAAAATCTGGCAGCAAAAGAGTTTAGTCGAGTGGGGTAGAAACTTAGGTCTGGTTTCGATACGCGAGCCGTTTCTTAAACAAGTTTTCCCTAAATCCACCTTCACGAACAAATTTTTCCTCTGTCCAACGAAGTCTAGTGTCAAGCAAGCGATTCGTTTGGTTTATCAGGCAGATCATGGCGTTTGCAGCTGATTCGGGACTGAGCAGATAAATTTTAGCTTTTTGATCATTTAGATCCCAAAGGAGGAGATTGCGTTGGCGCAGAAAGTCGAGGTAGTCATTGAGTAGTTCTTTCAAAGATCCCCGAGCAACTCCGAGAAGTTTTATTCGATCTTCGAGACTTTTTTGCAAATAACCTTCAGAAATATTTTGTTTTCCAGACCGTGCTGCTTGTTCCATTTGATCGGAGGTTCGGGACTTGAGATTTATATAGAGTTTAACAAACGCAACTGTAAAATCATGGATGATTTCAGTTTGCTTGAAAAAGGGAAGAGATTTATATCCACCAGTTGTTATAACCATTTATTAAGGATTATAACAGTTATAAAAATTATATTGATTCTATAACTCACCCTTTTGCTGTAACCCAAGAAGCCACAAGACTGCCTCTTTTTTGTACCGGCGGTCGCCGCGGGAGTTAATCCGGATTGCCGGCAGCTTGCCGCGTTTGCCCCAGCGTTTGATCGTGAGTGGAGAAACACGGAGAATTTTTGCTACCTCACGAACCGTGAGTAAATCAGGCCAGTCTTCACCGAATGCCATATTTCAGTAATCAGTAAACAGGTTTCAGTAATCAGTTAATGCTACCAATTAGATAGGTTGATTACTTAAACCGGCAACTAATTCCTTTCCGGGCAGAAAGTTAATACGTTAACAGATCAAAGATGAATTCAATGTATCACCGCTGATCAAAAGGTGTCAAGAGGTGAAAAAACGATTGAGGTTTTAAGAATTTCCTGCATTGGGATCAGGCCTTAAATGCCCTGAAGGTCTGATCTCTTTCATATAGTTACGTGTTACAATTATTCCATGATCATCATGGGTATTGATCCGGGAATAGCGATCACCGGGTGGGGAGTGATCCGTGCACAAAACCGGCAGCCGAGTTGTGTCGATGTCGGAGTCATTACCACGGATAAAGCTGATGCACTAGAGGAGAGGTTAGCGATACTTTTTACTGATATGAATCAGTTACTCAAACGATACCGGCCGGATGTCGTGGTGCTTGAACAATTGTTTTTTAATACCAATGCCAAAACAGCCCTCACCGTCGGACACGCGCGTGGAGTGATTATGCTGGCAGCCCGGCAATTTGGCAGCCGGTTATTTGCGTACACGCCGTTACAGGTAAAAGTGGCCATCACCGGCTATGGCCGGGCAGATAAAAACCAAATACAACAAATGGTTACAAAACTACTCAAACTTGATCAAATTCCCCAGCCCGATGACGCGGCAGATGCGTTGGCGATTGCGTTAACCCACGGGTTTTCAACACGATTGGGTTAAAAAGACCATTGTTGTTTATATGATTTGTTATCTTTTAGTAGAGATCCTTCTCCCGCCAATCGTTAAAACTTAGTGAAGGCGAGATCGGGATGATCCGCCGGCTGGCGGATCATTTGAGCTCAACCTTAGCTCCCGCTGTTTCCAATTTCTTTTTGGCTTCTTCTGCAGCTGCTTTGTTGACGCCAGTTAAGACTTCAAATTTGCCGGCATCGACTTTAGCTTTGGCATCAGTCAGTCCCAGGGTAGGTACGAGTTCGCGGACTGTTTTAATCACCTGTAGTTTTTGGGCGCCTGCTTCGACGAGAACGACATTAAATACCGTTTGTTCCTCTTTTGGTGCTTCAGCAGCACCTGCGGGTCCAGCGGCAACTGCAACTGGAGCTGCAGCCGTAACCCCAAATTTTTCTTCCAAAGCCTTGACCAGATCTGAAAGTTCCAAAACCGTCATTTCTTCAACCGCTTTAAGAATTTCATCCTTAGTAAGTTTTGCCATATCTATTCACCCCTTTCTATATATAAATATAAATTAGATCCTTCTCCCGCCAATCGTTAAAACTTAGTGAAGGCGGGATCGGGATGATCCGCCGGCCGGCGGATCAATTTTTTTTACTTTTAACCGCATCCAGGGTCCAGACAAGCTGGCGCAAATTCCATGAAAGTGCGTTATGAAGTCCGGAAAGTGGAGTTTGCAGTTGACCAGTCAGTTTACTAAGTAGCATTGGCCGCGCAGGTAGTTCGGCCAGCCGGTTGACTTCGTCAATTGACAAGTTAGTTGCTCCTAAAAGACCAGCCTTTATGGTACCCAAGTTCGTGGTTTTCAGAAAGTTAACCAGTTCTTTGACTGGCCCGGCCTCATCTTCAAAAGCAAAAAGCACTCCGGAGCTCCCGGAAAGCGCATCTTCAGGAAACTTTTTTGTTTTCCCAAGCGCCCGTTTCAACAGCGCATTTTTGGTAACCACAAACTCGGCATTTAGTTTGCGCAATAATTTACGCAGCTCCTCAAGTTGCTTGTGTGACAAGCCCTGATAATCGGTAACGACCATGGCGCGAGTGCGATTTATCTTGTCGGTGAGGCTGGTGACGATATCAATTTTACGTTGCGTTGGCATGTCTTAATTAATTAAAAATTTATAAAACTATCAAAAAACCCTCGCGACCGAGGGTTACAAAAAGAATAGGTGGTCAATTTTCCACTCTAAATATCTTGTTTCCTCGGTAGGATTTATCCGGCCATTCATTAGAATTTAACATGAGGGCCATGACCTACTGTCTCTGGGTTAACGATTATTTATACCACTAAACCGGTAAAAACGCAAGCTCGGAATATCTTTGCCAGGCTAATTGGTCATGAGTGGAGCTCTGACCACAACTTGTTGTGGGTAGATGGTGTTCTAAAATAGGGGAAATGTGTTTTTAAATTATTGGTCGCTTTTGACACAGTTTTATATAGATTACCATTGTTGACAAGCACCTTTTTTATGTTCTACGCTAGATGTACGTATGAAAAGTACTAAAAGTATTCATTTTGCTAAAAGGAGCTTGTCCATGAAGAAAATAACATTTACCGTACTGGTTTTTAGCGTCCTCTTCGCTTTTATGCAGAGCCCTACTAAGGTTTATGCAGACTGGTCACAAATCGTCGGGAACGAATCCCACGAAGTTTCTTGGCACGGTATGCCGAGTAGTGATCAGGGGGATAAATACCAGGTATTTTTCGGTCAGGCTGATGGTAACAAAGAAGCCTATTCTGTATTTGAGGGACTCGATAATCGCAGCTTCAGTGTAAGGCTGAATCATCTAAAACCCTGTACTCAGTATAGCTGGAGTTTGAAATCACGCCGTGGCGGCAACTGGTCATGGGTCATTCGCGACCGCCGGTTCACGACCGGTGGCGTCTGCGAGACTCCGAAGGTTGCGCAATCAGCCGGTGCCTCAATGGTGAATACCGTAAGTAAGCAAAAAATGGGTGATGCCACCTATGGAACATCGACGGTCAGCTGGTCAGCACTGAAAGATGCAACCAGTTACTTTATTTACTATGGTCAGAAAAAAGGTGGTCCGTATGAACACTCACTCAAAGTACCCGGAACCGGAACAAACGCGATCATTAGTTCCCTACAAGCTGGCGTAACTTATTACTACCGGGTAGCTGCAGAGGTTGGGGGACAACTGCGCTGGTACAGTGAAAAAATGCTCCAGACCACAACCGGTGAAAAACCGGTACTTGGAGTTCAAACCGGTGGAAGTGCTTTGGCGATGACGAGTGTCCGCGTTTGCACAAACAGCGGACGTGCTGATGTTTCAGTTCGAATACCTGGTGGCGTGACGGTTTCGAAGGTACATATCTTCTATGGCGGCTCAAAAAATTACCTGCATGCGGTGCGTGATTTAGAGCCAACGGTTCGCGAAGTCAGAATTGGTAACCTCGACACCTGTGCAAATTACTACTACCAGGTGGCTATACTGGGAAATGATGGTAAAGTTTACTGGCAGGGTGAAAAAATGTTGAGCGTCATGCCCTAACGCTTAACAGCTATTACAACAGTAATCGCTTTTAAAATTAAAAAAGACCTCGGTGCGCCGGGGTCTTTTTTGTGGGCGATAAATAAAGCAAGTGAAAAGAGATAGAAAAAATCAGTTACAGTAGTTTAAGATCTACTTTGATACCAGGTCCCATCGAGGAGGAAAGCGTCAATTTCAAAATTTTACCCACGCTTACGCTACTTACCAGGTTGCTAATATTTTCACTGAGTTGGCTTGTAGAAAAAGAAGCCTTGCCAACTGACTGATGGATAACCGGCTGGTCTGGTTCGGTCTTCCAGGCGAGTTCACCGCCGCTTAATTCTTTTACCCGCTTTTCCGGATCCGCAGTCACCGTCCCATTTTTTGGATTGGGCATGAGACCCTTGGGACCCAGGACCCGGGCAATTTTGGCCAGTTTGGGCATCAGGGATGGGTGGGCAACCAATACATCAAAATCTATCACACCCGCTTGAACTCGCTCAATCAAGATCTCATCGGCAATAGCGATCACTCGTTTTTTACCAGTACCATGGGGAAGTACAACGGTGCCAGACAGATTTTTCTTTTCTTTAGGTAGGGTGGCAGGATTTAAATTGATGTGCACTTCAACAGTCGGATCAAATTTAACGCGGGCAGTTTTTTTCACTAATTCAATGGCTTCAGTAAGTGGGTACAACTTTGTTTTATCAATAAGTGCTACCACTTCCTGATAGCGTTTGGAACGGACCCATGTACGGACTTTGCGGGATTTTTTAGCTGTTTTTTCTTCTGCTGCCTCGGTTATTTCAGTATCGGTTTTTAGCTCCACGCCCTCCATGGCAGTGATTTGCTGTCCACCCTTGAGTCCCACGCCTTTGACATGCGCCTTTTTCGCCTTTTTTTCTTCCCGGCGCTTTTTGGTTTTGTTAGCCTGTGCTTGTTCTTGCGCTTCATCACCTAGAGTTTTGACTCGTATTTTTCCCATAGTTGGTCGTTGGTCTTTAGTCCTTAGTCGTTTGTCTTTGTTTTTTTGTCTAATGACCAACGACTAATGACAAATGACTAGGTCTCCACTTCGATTCCCATACTGCGGGCAGTACCCGCAACTACTTTTTTAGCTGCTTCTAAGTCTTCGGTATTTAAGTCGGGGAGCTTGTCTTTAGCAATCTGCGCAACTTGCGCTTGAGTCAGCGTGCCGGCAGATTCACGTTTCGCTTTGCCGGAGGCTTTATCAATTCCCAGTATTTTCTTGATCATAGCCGCCACCGGTGGCAGTTTCGTAACAAAGGAAAACGTGCGATCTTCAAAAATCGTAATGACCGCCGGAATAATCTGGCCTTTGAGCTTCTGGGTTCGGTCATTGTACGCCTTAATGAACTCCATGATCGCAATTCCATGTTGACCGAGCGCGGGACCTACAGGGGGTGCTGGAGTCGCTGTACCCGCCGGCAAGTTCAGTTTAACGATAGTTTTGACTTTTTTGGTGGCCATAGATTACAGTTGTTAAATTGTTACATTGTTTCATTGCTGTATGAGCCTAAACCATATTTTTCCGACAATACAACAATTGAGCAATGCGACAATTTTGAGTATTAGTTTTGAGAAGTAAAGGAAACTCGGAGCATTGGAGGCACTTATCAAATGGTATGCCTGCTTATCTTCGAAGCTTCCGCCTCTCCCTCGAAATTCGAGGTAACGGTAGTATACTATGGTTTTTGATATTTGTACAGACAGTGGCGCTGGCTGATTGCACCGATTTAGGAGTCACTTGACAAGGATCATCTCCGACCATTGGTTGCAATGGAGTGATTGTAGCACTTTTCTGTCAGGGGGAACTTGAGTCACATTACTGTTTTGGACGTATCGGTTTATTTTGTGAAGATGTCATGAGCTTTCATCTCTTCACTATTTTCTTCATTGTCTGCACTTCGGTAAAGCTGCCGTAACGGTTCGCTTTATTTTTGTAGAGGCTTACCCGAATAAGATCAGTAGGTTGAATATCCTGTACGCGCACTTCGGGGGTTGGTGCAAACACTTTGTGAAAAATAGGAACTGATTTCCAATTTTCCATATCGTATTGCCCGGCAAAAAAGACGATTTCTGTTTTTTTGGGGTTAATTTCCTCAATGGCTATGACTATTCCAAAGTGGATAGCGGGACGAGGTGCAAGCTCATTGTGTACAAAGTCGGCCAACTTCAGCAACCTGTCTTTGAAACTCTTCCTCGTAAGACTTTGTTTGAGTCTTTCCATACCGGTTTAGTCGGTACGAACTACGATAATCATGCGGGACTAAAGACTAGAGCGATGCAAAATGTTGTATCTCCTGAGTATTCAGCGGGGGGCAGTTGTAACGAAAAAGATTGAACTTTGGTGGGGGTTTAGGGTAAAAAATAACCTCTAAAATAATTAAACGTCAAATTGCGGACTGCTAAATCTTATAATTTAAACAGTTTAGCGCACAAAAAGATAACAATAGCGGTGGGCTATAGGGAAGAAATTTTGACCAATACATGATGAGAAGATCGTTATATTGAGCTATTTGGTTGAGTTTCTAACAGTAAGGCAAGTAAGAAACACTGGTATAAACCAACACCTCAAATGCGGGAATTATTGTGTTCAAAAATAGGTGAGAGGGCTATTAAATTAAAGCTAAGTTAATTCGCATAAGTAACTATTTTATGAACTGTTTTTTATGATTTAATTTATTTCACTAAAACATAGATTGTTCACTTTTTTCTTTCTTTTCCTCTACCCGCTTTTTCTCACACCCCAAAAATATTGTGCGACTACCCTATTGATTTTTGGAATGGCTTACATTATTAAAGATATTTTTTTGTAAAAAGTTACAGAAGTCAGACGACCACTTACCTATCTTTAATTAAAATCGTTCGTTGTAGACGATTACAGAGGCTTGAGGATTTTTGGAGCGTGGGGACAGGATAAATCGCAAACATTGCTTTAGATTTTTGCGTAGTGATAGTATAATGCAGCTATGCCTACTGAAAGTTTACATCCGAACCTTTCAAAGCTTCAACAAACCTTTGAAGGATTATCTCCCGAGGTTAAACGCATCCATTCAGCCTATCAAGCTTTAGGTGACTTTGTATTGTACAAATCACTTGAAATAACCCGGCAGAAACTTCTGAGTGAACAAAGACAAACTATTGATCCATTACTGAGAATGATTTGGTATGGACAAGATAGACTTGAAGATATAGCTCAACGAGAGAGTGATTTGAGAATAATTGAAAACAGAATTGCTATGCTGGGTTTGCAAATGGTACAACCGCGTCACGTGAGCGATGAAATTACTTATTTTCAGGCAATTAAAAACTTACATGATGTTTTTCACCAATTATCCGATCTTGAATGGTACAAAAAGATTAACGATTTTACAGCTACACGCGGTCGACTTAACGCCGAATCGTGGGAATACCTGGATCGTGACGCTCAAGAAGCAGCGCTTAATACCATCGTCCATCATTTTGATCTACAATTTTTTCTTAATAATCAGCCAGAGGCGACTTTTGCAGATACGACTGACTTAATTGGAAGCTACGTGATACGACAACCCGGTGACCAGAATGTTGATGCTACAGAGAGCTCGGTAGAATAGACTTTAAAATTTATAGCTTGCTCACTTGTCGAAAATTGAACTTAATGGTAGCTAGCTTATGAGCAAGTGCCACCCATTTTCAGGTATAAGCATTATTGCTCGCGGTAAACCATACCCCCCTTTAAAATCAATAGAAAAAGGAACTTCTGGATTTGGAACCAAAGCGTCGGTCACATCGATGTTATTAAAGCGTACGACGCTGGGTTGAATAGGAAAGAAACGATCGTCAGCATGAATAAATTCAATAATCAAAGTTTTCCCCTCTGTTTCTTTACCAGAATATTCCATTTTTTTTGGTGTAAATGCTATATCTTCGCGTTCTAAAGCCATTGAAGGAAATACTTTGCTGTAATCAAGGATGTAAGTGGCTGTTCCCAAATAGTATGGAGACGTATGATCTGCGTGAATCAGTGTAGCAATAGGTAGAGTAAATGGACTTCCTCGAAATTCAAACTGTTGAACTTGATGCACTAAATCATTCCCGGACTGCACTACTTCACTTATTTTTCTCCAATGCAGAATAGTTAGATGTGATATATGCATACCATTTTACTGCCTGTGATTTTTCTGCAGATGAAAGAAGTGAAATATCCATTCTTCGACTTCGTGGGTAATCAACGTTTTTTATTTCCTCTTTTAAAATATAGTCTACACCCTCATTACTCACGAACTCATAATGATGCCAGGTGACAAACATTGGTGGAAGATTTTCTAAAAGTTGACTAAATCGGCCTGAGGAGTCATTTTTCCTTACTTCTCCTGAGTAGTGGGTTTGTCGTTGTCTCGCTTCAAACCCGAAATCAAAATGTTCGGGGGTGAGGATCTGCGGATAGATTATTTCTTCACGATCATACAAAACACCTGGACCAATATTTTCTTTGATTTCAACTGCACAGCCATCGCCGTAGAAAAGATGAGTTTTAAAAGCAACCTTTCTTTCGTCGATGTCAGTCCACACCAACATTTCTCCGGCCAATATTCCCTTATGGTAGGCATAGACTGAGTAAAATGTGAGATTTGGATCCTGAACGAAAAAGTTGGTTTGCCATAGGACACCTTCGGGTCCGAAATTGCGAGATGGCAAATGTTTTCTATATTTTGTTTGGTGACTTTCCCATGTTTTAGAGTCTAAAGTTTGGATGTGACGCCTTGTCGGAATTTTTGTAAGTAAGTCTTCAAATTAGGCAGCAACTTCGCGAGAAATTTCAGGTTGTTGGGAAAGATCGATACTTGTCAAGCGATTCGTATCAAACGGAGGGATAGCACTGGCGTTGTCAGTAGTAATTTCCTGGAGAACTTGCGAAAGAATAAGCTGTTTCAGTAGGTCACCACGAAAATCAACATCAGATGGTGTTCCCCGTTCTTCATGAATATTCATATGGAGTATATATCTGCGATAACCAGTCTATCAACCAAGTTAATATTCGCAAAAACTCAATTATTGTAGTTTTACAGTTTAGCAACCTGAAGAAAATCGAGTTCAACCGGAGTCTCTCTGCCGAAAATTGAGACCAATACTTTAACTTTGCCTTTTTCCTGATTGATTTCATTAACCGTTCCCAAAAAGTCGGCAAATGGTCCATCGACGATTTTAACTGCTTCGCCGACGGTGAAGGCCGCCTTGTACTTCGGCGCTTCCATTTTCATAAACTTGAGGATGGCACTCACTTCTTTATCTGATATAGAAGTAGGTTTATTACCGGCACCGACAAATGCGGTGACTCCGGTCGTAGTCCGGACACACAACCAGGACGCATCATCGAGGATCATTTGTACGAGGATGTAACCCGGAAAAATTTTCTCAAGGATTTCTTCCTTTTTTCCATGGCGCACAACGACGACATTGCGGGTTGGCACGACTACGTCGAAGATTTTATCTTTTAGACCCATAGTTTCCACGCGTTGTTTAAGCGCGGTCGCTACTTTGTTTTCATGGCCTGAGTAGGTGTGTACTACATACCATTTGGCTGCATCAGGAATCTGTGGTTGTGGCGGAGTCACCGGTACTGGCGCCACCACCTGCGCGTTGTCTGATTCTGAAGTTTGTTCCGGCTCGTTTGGTTGGTCATTCATATTACTTTAATAGTAGTTCGGCAAGTTTCGTAAATATTATATCCAAAAGTCCAATAAACACCCCTACTCCAACTGAGACACCAATAACTACCGCAGTGAGCTTTACCGTTTCGTTCCGCTTCGGCCAGACGACCTTGCCAAGCTCGGTGCGTGCCTCTTTAAGAAAAGTAATCGGGCTTGTTGCCATACTGCAAGTCTAACAAAGTGCTCTTAAAAAAAGAAGCCCCCTTGGCTTCATTACAAGGAGTAGTATAGCATATCGGCTCTCTTTTTCAACTGCGTGCTTTGAGGCTGTTTTTATGTGAATAGACTGGTATAACGCTCAATAACTCTGTTGACAATTAAATTTTGCCCCTTTATGCTTAATTTAAGCTTAAGAAATTTATGAACGTGCGTAAATACCTGCCGATTGTAATTCTAATTTTTGTTCTCTTCAGTATCTATATTACCTTTACTTTAACTAAGCAGCGGCAGGAAATCCGTCAGGAAGCGGAAGCAGTTACTTCTTTACGTTTTAATCCAGGTAGTATCGTCGCCGCCCCGGGTGCAACCGTCGTCTTACCCATTGAGATGACGACTGGAATTAATCAGATTGCGGGGGTTGAACTGCATGTCACGTATGATCCGACTAAATTTGACCTCGTCAGTTTTGAAAAAAGTCCGGCCATGTATGAGCAAATTCCTGAAACTGCACCTGCGGGAAGTGCGACACTCAATGTGTTGAGTAATCCGGCACAACCGATTACCGGAACTGTAGTGATTGCCAATCTGACCTTGCAAGCTAAGGCAGGAGTTACGGGAACCGAACCGATAAGTTTTGCCCCGCAAACTCAGGCCGCGGCAATAGATAGTGACATTATTGGTGTCAACGCCATTTCTTCAGTGCAAAATGCCACGGTGCAACTGATTGAGCCATCGCCTACTCCAACACCAACACCAACCGCAACTCCTTCACCGACCCCGTCTCCGACACCCAGTCCAACACCCTCACCGACGTTAATTCCAACGCCATCTCCTACTCCGACACCGTCGCCAACTGCTTCACCTACTCCAACGCCGACACCATCACCACCGCCAGCACCCACATTATCAATTGTGCCTTTTTGTATACCGTTGCAAAACGAACTGTCATGGACTACTTCAACTGCGGCGACTGATTATAATTTAGACAGGTGTGCTGGAGTTGGGTGTACTAATTTCATTCAACTTGTAGAATCTAATCTAACCATAACACCTCCCTATATTGATACTGCATTAATCAATAATAATACCTTTAGATATCGCATCCGTGCTTTTAATTCGTCAACAGGTCTTCCAAGTGACTATTCCAATATAGTGAGTGTTACAACATGCGCATTGCCATCTCCGACACCTACCTCTACGCCCACAGCTACACCGAGTCCTACTCCTACTCTGACTCCGAGTCCGTCACCATCACCAACTCCTTATAATCCTGATCTGACCGTGCAAGTACGCTTCCAAGGTATAAGTCAGGATATTGGAAGTCAACTGATTTCATTTCGAGCAGTTCGGAGTACTGGAGGGGAGACAATTGGACCACAAGATTATGTGTTTGTTCCTAACTCAAATGGAATCTATGAGTATACTTTTCCAGCCGGAACCTTTGCTGGTGGAACCTATAATCTATTCTTTAAAGGACCGGTACATCTAACGAGAAAATTTTCTGATATCAATATTGACGGTAATACTCAACTACTCAATTTAACCGCCATCACACTCCTCGCTGGTGATGCAGTTACCAACGACATCGTTGATCTGGATGATTACAATCGTGTTTATTCTGATTTTGGTCCTCGCTATCCTGGTAGCAGCACCGGAGATTTTAATTTTGATGACGATGTCGATATCTATGACTATAGTTATCTAGTGACTAATTTTGATCGGGTTGGGGA
>Ga0209210_1000518_pt1 | contig 40343 bp, 45 predicted proteins | sample RifGroA1_FD_183991 | JGI IMG/M metagenome (GOLD analysis project Ga0209210, IMG submission 183991) | Contaminated groundwater microbial communities from Rifle, Colorado, USA - Rifle Groundwater A1 (SPAdes) (version 2) | ecosystem: Environmental > Aquatic > Deep subsurface > Groundwater >...
CGCAACTACACCTTAACTATTTCCTCAAATTCAGTGGCGAATGTGAGTGCCCGCGACTCGGGATCAATTACTCCGGAGGTCGGTACTGCGAATGATGAAACCACAATTACGGTACCGTTTAACACTATTGCCGCTGGCATTCACAAGCAATTGTCCTTTACGCTTGAATACGATTTGGGTGAGGTAGCGACACTCAAAGGCGGTATCTGGGAAATAATTATTCCCGGTACTGAAAAAAAAGAAGATGTCAATTCTTACACCATCCAACTCACAACTCCTGATTCATTTGGTACGCCTGCCTATTTTTCTCCACCCAAAAAATCTCCTAACCTCATTTGGGAATGGCCAGAACATGGCGGTAAAGGCATAAGTGTTGCTTTTGGTGATTTGCAATCATTTGCATTTACCCTGCACTATCATCTGTTTAACGAAAGTGCACAAAGGCAGGTGCAGGAAATTACCCTGCCGCCGGATACCGCTTTTCAAAAAATAATTGTCAACAGCATTTCCGAAACACCCAAAAGCGTGCGGACTGACCCGGATGGTAACTGGCTGGCGACGTTTCCGCTTTCACCTCACTCAGAAAAGGAAATTATTGCATCCGGAAGCGCGTATTTATTTATTAAACCGCAGTCGGGTTTCAAACTGAAACTGAATGATGAAGAATATCAGCTTTATACCAAACCGCAGCTTTACTGGGAACAGTCAGATGAAATTACCACAAAAGCAAGAGAGCTCAGAACTCCAGAAGCAATCTATAATTTTGTCGTTTCCTATTTGCAGTACGATTACTCCCGTCTGGAACCGGGAATTGAACGCTTGGGCGCCAAAACTGCATTTAGCTATCCCAAGCGCGCAGTTTGCATGGAGTTTAGCGATTTGTTTGTGGCTCTGACCAGGTCCGCCGGGATTCCGGCGCGCGAGATCCATGGGTATGCCTACACAACCAATTCTCGATTACAACCGTTATCGCTCGGCGCTGATATCCTGCACGCCTGGGCCGAATATTATGACTCGAACCGACAGCTATGGATCCCGGTTGATCCCACCTGGGGAAATACGACTCATGGTGTCAACTATTTCCACCAGCTGGATTTTAACCATGTTGCCTTTGCTATTTTAGGAGTAAGTAGCGATTATCCGTATCCGGCTGGAGCTTTTCGCACTACTAATTCGCAAAAAGATGTGTTTATGGAATTTACCACCCCGGAATCTAAGGTACCGCAGCCTGAATTTTTACTGAAATTTCCCACGCTTATGTTTGCCGTTTCCGGACTGACTACCACGGTTCCGGTCACAGTGCTTAATACCGGAGCCGTTTTAATTCCAAAGCTTGCACTGACGACTACCACGTTTAACGCGCGTGCTGAAACCGAATCACAACTTCCACCCTTTGCAACTACTGTTGTTCCGCTGCAGATTAACCCGGGGATTGTGTGGGTTGGCGGAAAAACACTATTTACGGTAACTACCCAAGGCCAGGAATTTTCATCCACGATCACCGTTATTCCCCTCTATGTCCCGCTTGCCGCTGGCGCGCTCATCATTGCCCTGTTTGGTATACTGATGCTTCATGTCAAACGCAAAATTACGCGCTAAAATTTCGTCAGCTCCGAAACGTCCCGGAATCTACCGTTATCTTGATGAAAAAGGCGGGGTCCTCTATGTCGGCAAAGCCCTGCAACTTCAGGACCGGCTGAAATCCTATTTTCAAACTGATGTTTCAGCCAAAACCCGGCAAATGCTCACACTCGCCCGGAGTGTTAACTGGATTGAAACTGGTTCCGAGTTTGCCGCCCTCTTACTTGAGGCACGCCTCATTAAACTCCACCAGCCGCATTACAATATTGCCCTGCGGGATGACAAAAGCTATATTTATGTATTTATAAGTACTGGCGAAGAGTTTCCAATTGTGATTCTGGCGCGAAAGCCGAAACAGAACATTACTAAAGGCAAGTGGGAGCTGTGCGAAAATTTAAAAGGCGAGTACTTTGGTCCTTTTGCTTCCAACCGGGTGACCCGCGAGTTACTGCGCCGGTTGCGGCGCGTGGTTCCTTTTTGTCAGCAAAAACCCGGTGCCCGACGGGTGTGTTTTTACCACCATTTGGGTTTGTGTTCTCCCTGCCCGGCAGGAATCAGGAAAACCAGTGGAATTGAGTACCAGGAGTTAAAACGCCAGTATCGCTCCCAGATCCGCAAACTCGCGCAAATTTTATCAGGCAAACTCGATCTGGTGCAAAAAGAATTGACTAATGAAATGAACTCATTTGCCCAAAATTTGGAATTTGAAAATGCACAAGCCGCCAAACGGCAACTCCGACGTTTTGAATGGTTACTTGCATACCACGACACAACGAGCGCCTTTTTAGGCAACCCTAATTTTTATTTTGATGAGCAACATAAGGCCTGCGATGAGCTGCAACTATTACTTAAAAAACACAATGTCGTACTTGACTATCCACACCGCATTGAATGTTTTGACGTCTCTACTTTTGGCGGCACCGACTCATTTGCATCTCAAGTTGTTTTTATCGACGGTGTGCCGGAAAAAAAAGACTACCGCTTATACCGAATGCGCGCGCAAGGTAAACCAAATGATGTAGCCATGTTGGCTGAGGCAGTCAAGAGACGGCTAACCCACAAAGAATGGCCATTTCCGGATCTTTTAGTAGTTGACGGTGGTAAACCGCAGGTGAGTACGGTGAATAAAATCCTTGAGCAGAATACGCCAAAACTACCGCTGATTGGTCTGGCCAAACGGAATGAACAAATTATTATTTCCACTCACGACGGTTTTTCCACTATTACACTAGTCAGAACGCATCTGACATTGCAACTCATTCAGGCAATCAGGGATGAAGCACATCGTTTTGCCAATTCCAGACATCGCCGTGCACGCGCAAAACGCATATTGACGGAAGCCTTAAGAATATAGAAAATGATATACACGTATGAAACACCTGCTGCGGACGTATTTCTTCTACCTGGTTGCCCTGTTTCTGGCGACCCAGGTTTTCGGGAGCAGTTTTACACTTCCGGTTGACTTAAAACAATGGCTGATTGCAGCTGCTATGCTTTCCCTCCTGAATTTACTTCTTAAACCGATTTTAAACCTTTTACTGTTACCGATCACACTGCTGACCCTGGGACTTTTTTCATTTGTGATAAACGCCGCAGTTTTCTATTTATTCTTGCAACTTATGCCTCAGGCAAGTATCAGCGCCTGGACGTTTCCCGGCTTTACGATTGCCAGCTTCGCGGTACCTGCACTTGAACTGCCATATTTGGGTACATTGCTTGCGGTTTCGGTACTGGTGAGCGTCAGTACCAACTTTTTGGCATATCTGGTAGAATAACGCAACGGATGAAAAGTGAACCAAAGATCGTGTGTCTGGGAGGCGGAATTGGCACCGTGCAAATGCTCCGGGGCTTACGCCACTATACCCATAGTATCACCGGAATCGTTTCCATGGCTGATGATGGAGGCAGCGGTGGCAGACTCCGACGGCTCTACAGTATCCCTCCTCCGGGAGACCTGATTAATTGCCTAGCCGCGCTCTCAAACGCCGAACCCTTACTGCTTGAACTATTAAAGTTTCGTTTTAAAGGCGGACGTTGGGGCAGGGATGATTCGCTGGGTGGCCATAAACTTGGTAACCTGATTCTGGTTGCCCTCACCCAAATCACCGGAGATTTTAATAAGGCGCTGACTGAAATGCAGCGGATTTTCCGTTCCCACGGGATTATTTTACCCGCTACCAATGAAAATGTCTCCATTTGGGCTAAAACTGTTGAGGGGAGAACTGTCAGGCGCGAAGAAAATATTGATCTGGGTAAATATCCCGGCAAGCGTGAGATTGCTGAAGTGCACCTGGAACCGGAAGAAAATTCAAGTCCGCCGGAAGTGAAACAGGCGATACTGGATGCGAATCTCGTTATAGCCGGACCCGGAGACCTCTACACTACGATTCTGCCGATACTTCTGGCCCGGAATATTCAAACGTGCCTTAAAAAAACGCGCGCGAAACGTGTGTTTGTCGTGAACATCGCCAATAAGCCATTTGAAACTCCGCACTATCAGGCATCAGAGTACCTCACTGCGATTAGGAAACATTTACAGGTGTTTCCTTTTCAATCAGTCCTCGTCAATTCCAATACAAAACCTGCTATTCCTGAAAAATTGCATTACAGTTACGTTCCAATTGACCGCCAAAACATGCAGGCGTATAATTGTCAGATCATTACTGCCGACCTTGTCGATGAGGAATTCCCGTTATACCATGACCCGGAAAAAACCGCCCGGAAATTGATTTCTTTATTATGAAAGCTGTTATCCTGATCCTCCAAGTAGTTATTGCAGTTGCGCTGACTACCTCAATTCTGTTGCAGGCCAAAGGCTCTGGCATGGGTTCAGCCTTTGGTGACACCAGCCAACAATACCGCAGCAAACGAGGAGTGGAAAAATTACTCTACCGCGGGTCAATTATTCTGGCCGCGTTGTTTCTTTTGATTGCACTCATTAACGTACTCATGGGGTAGAATTACAATCCGTAAACTTCAAAGGAGGGCTAGTAGTGACCGTACCCAAGAAAATTCGAGTTGCGAGCTGGTTTATTGGCGGAATAGTCCGCAAGCACCACCGGAAAATCAGTGTGGGTTTTGTCGCCGGTATCGCCCTCGTGTTACTATTTCTGCATTTTGGGGCAACGATTACCAACCGGCTGACCGAACAGCACACAGTCATGGGTCTGGTCGGTTCATTCACTCCGACTGAACTTCCAGTTGAGATCCAGCGCTTACTCAGTATCGGGTTAACCGCAGTTGATGCCACCGGTGAAGTGAGTCCGGCGCTCGCAACGACCTGGACGGTTTCACCCGATGGCAAAGAATATACGTTTACACTGCGCACGGACGTGAGTTGGCATGACGGTAAACCGTTCACCGCTTACGACGTCAACTACAACTTACGTGATGTGGAATTTACAGCTACCAGCGACACTACACTGGTGGTGAAACTTAAAGAACCCTTTACTCCTTTGCCGTCGTTTTTATCAAAACCGCTATTTCGCAAAGGCTTGATCGGCCTGGGGTCGTACAAAATTTCTTCAATCCGGCTCAAAGGCGAGTATGTCTCTTATACCAAACTAACCCCGCTTGAACCGGATCTGCCGGAACTGGAAATCAAATTTTATCCTTCGGAAACTATGGTCAAAACCGCGTTTAAACTCGGTGAAATAACCATGCTTGATGATATCACTGACCCTGATCCGTTCAAAACATGGAATACGGTCATGCTACAGGAAAACCGAAAATTCGATCACTACGTCGGCATATTTTTTAACCTGAACAATGAATTTATCGCCGCCAAGAAAAAAGAGTTGCGTCAGGCTTTATCGTACGCAATTACCAAACCCGAAGAAAACCGGGTCGCGACCCCTTTGTCCACTCGATCCTGGGCCTATACAAACCGGGTTAAACAATATGAAAAAGATGAAGTTGCGGCGCATGAACTGATTGAAGGCATTGGCATCCAACCTGAAGACACGATAACACTTTCTACCTTCCCTGCATATTTTTCATTGGCGCAAACGATTGCCAGCGAATGGGAAGCCGTGGGCATGAAAACAAAAATTAAAGTTGAAAACAGTGTGCCCACTGACTACCAGGCATTGCTTGTTGCTCAGGAAATTCCGCCAGACCCGGACCAGTATCCGATGTGGCACTCAACCCAGAAAGAAACAAACATCACCGGTTATGCCAATCCAAAAATAGATAAACTCCTCGAGGACGCACGCAAGGAAACTGACCTGGAGAATCGGGAAGTCATTTATTACGATTTTCAACGGTATTTAGTCGAAGAAGCGCCCGCGATTTTTCTCTTCCACCCGGTGACGTATACGGTGACGAGGAAGTAATGCCTAAATATCTATTCGGGGTGGATGATAGATAACTCCAGGAATTACGCCAAATATTTTATCCATAATTGTCTTGCCCGCCACAAACCTTAAACCGGGAGTAAAACCAGGTAAGTGTAACATATCAGTACCTTTTCCCACTGTAACATAGCCTTGCCTATCTTCGTGCCGCAAGATTAAATATCGATCGCTATCTGGCGTTGACGAGTGAAAACCCTCGAGCGAAGTTGTAAAAAGCACATTCTTTCCCTCTGAGTCGCTTAACTTATTCAGTAAAGTGCTATGATCTTGACGCTCCCCGAACTAATAAAAAAATGTGGTTATCTTTTGTGCCGATTATCGGAAATCGTCCAAGATACTCTTTCATTAATAACTCAATCAAAATTTCCTCTAATTCTGCGGCTGATTTGGCGGGAAATCCGTCGGTAATATCAATAAACTGCCGTTGCAACATTACATTAACTCTATCCTTAATCGGAAGATCAATGAGCGATTGTGGTTCTTCTTGCTTATCATTCATATCATTTCATACTAGTATAAACCCAATAATTGTGTATCCGTGACACTTTCCACATTTTTTCAAAAATTGCGGTGCAAATTTATATCGAACCTCCAACCCTTTTCGATCACATCTTCAGTAGTTTTTAGTGAGCCCGGAGGGATTTGAACCCCCGACATTTGCGATGTAAACGCAACGCTCTACCAACTGAGCTACGGGCTCGTTATGGTGGGCAGGTGTATACTAAGTACTCTAACTAACTGAGCTAATCGTCCAATTTAACCACACGTATTTTACATCTAAACCAGGGAGCTGGGCAACCAGAAGTCAATTGCAAAGCCACAATTATGGCTTATAATGTAGGCAACTATGCGTAGGGGATTGTTGATATGCTCGTTCGTATTTATAATTCTAACCGGTTTTCTCCTTTCCTGGAAAAGCATTCCCAATCAGGAAGGCTATTTTGAAGTCTCGTGGAATTTTACCTACGAGAATTTTTCGCACTATCTACTGTCTAGCGTAGTGACGCCACTCAACTATCTGATATAGATAACCTCAATAGACTTCTGATATAGTTTGGTCATATGACCAAACTTGCCCAAACCCCTCCGGAGAGGATTGCGGAGGTTAAACAATTCCTCAATAAGACAAAAGACATCCATGAGAAAGACAGAGCTCGGGCAATCGTTAAGCTGATTGAGGGCAAACGAAGAAGAGAAGTGGCTGATTTTCTGGAAGTAAATATTGTCACAGTTGATGAATGGCAGAGGAAATTCAGGCGTTTAGGAATAGCCGGACTTAAGAGTAAACCCCAAATTGGAAACAGGCATCTTTTAACCAGGAAACAGAAAGATGAGATAAAACAGACAATTACAAAAAAGAGGCCGGAAGAGGCGGGACTGACCGGGAAATTCTGGAATGTCCCCCTGTTAAAGACTCATGTTAAAAACGTATATCATGTCCTCTACCAGTCTCCTGAATCATACAGGAGACTCTTTTCCTACTGCGGGTTTACCTTTCATAAGCCTGTTAAAGTCAATAAAAAACAGCGTGCTCACGCCCGCAGACGTTTTGAAGTGACTTTAAAAAAAAGATCAGACGGTACAAGGGAGAAAGCGGTGTGGTATTGGTAAGCGATGAATGTCGGATACAGAAAGAATCAGGAATAACCAGCATCTGGTACCAGAGAGGAAAATATCCTGAGATTAAAGTCGAACAGGTCAAACAGGCACTCTCCTTTTATGGAGCTTTGGATGTCAAAACAGGCAGGGAAACTGTTTTGGATGCTTCCCGTCAGACATCTTTCTATACCGTCAGGTTTCTTCGTAAACTGGAAGCCAAATACCGGGGTAAGAATGTACTTTTGATCTGGGATGGAGCACCATCCCACCGGGGCGAAGTCAGAAAATACCTGAAAGAAAAAAAACAAGAAATGGAAGTTACGAATTGAGTATTTCCCATCTTACAGCCCTGATTTAAATCCCCAGGAACAGGTCTGGAAACGGGGTAAACAGGCAATAACGCATAACAGCGAGGATGATTTTGATACCAAAACCCTTGAATTTTACAAGTATCTCGTCAAGACAAAATTCAATACGAATTTCCTGAAGAAATACTTATAGAATTCTATCGGTGTTATCTATAGCAAGACAAATTGTTGAGCACACAGGAGCAAAAGTAATTGCGTTTGATAAGTTATGGGTTGATAAGGAGAAGGAACAACCAATTCCCAAAGGTGATGAAGGATGGGAATTCATTAGAAAAGTTGGCCTCAATGAAGTTGCCAAAGCGCTAAGTGAAGGGGCTTCTGTTGTTTATGACGATAACAATCCTCGATTTGAGCATCGTGAAGAAGTAAGAGATATTGCCAGAAAATTAGGAATTAAAGAAACGGTGATTTATTTAAATACACCAATGGAAACAATCAGGGCTAGGGAAACTACAAATAAAACTACAGGAGAAAGACATGAAGTGGAACTTGAAAACTTTCAAAAAGTAGCGCAGGACTTTGAAGCTCCAACATAAAAAGAAAACTTTTTAGAATTTACTTTAACCACTGATTTAAATAAATTTCTTCAAAAATTGGGCTAAAGTAGCTCTTTTCTCTAAAAGCTTAGAACCGAGCGCAAATACCTTGAGGGTCTTTTCGGCGATTTTCTACATTACAGGCTATGTTTGAGATACTTGCGATTTACTGCTCGTTTTTAGCAAGCCACATAGGGCTAATCGAGCATAGTAGACGGGTCTTGGAGCAACCGAAGACCTTATGCGGAGAGGGCGAGATTCGAACTCGCGGTGACGTTGCCGCCACATTGGTTTTCAAGACCAACGCACTAGGCCACTATGCGACCTCTCCAATTTTTAGTTATTTATATAGATTCCCGCTTTTCCGCCAAAGGCGGACAGGCAGCGGGAATGACAAAAAGCATGTTTGCCGCAAACCAAACTTACCTCGAGCTGGAAGCATACAGCTTCGCATTCTCAAGGAGCGTTGGTTCACGACTACGAGATTCGCCAGCTCGCGAATCCCTTGTATTTTACCAGACTTTGTGTAATTATGGCTATGATTCTGCCTAAGCCCCAAAATGTATTAGAGATGCTGAAACAAGTTCAGCATGACATTTAATTAAAGTGCATTTGTCATCCTGAATTTATTTCAGGATCTATAGGCTAGTACATAAATTACCTGTTCGGAGAAAGGAATTATATGGCACAAGACCAGAAACTTCAGGCAATCCGTATCGCCATGGAACAGATCGAGAAACAGTACGGCAAAGGCTCGATCATGAAGCTGGGCGACAAAATGGCAGGTAAAACCGCGATGGAAGTGATTTCTACCGGTACAATTGCCCTTGATCTGGCGCTTGGAGTCGGCGGTTTGCCACGTGGTCGCATTATCGAAATCTACGGGCCTGAAGCATCGGGCAAAACTTCGGTCTGTTTGTCTGTAATTGCTGAAGCACAAAAGAAAGGCGGAGTGGCAGCATTCATTGATGCGGAGCACGCGCTTGATCCGGTGTGGGCAGCGATTTTGGGAGTCAAGCTTGATGATTTGCTCATATCGCAACCGGATACCGGTGAACAGGCGCTCGAAATTGCCGAGACATTAATTCGGAGTGGCGGCATTGACGTTATTGTAATTGATTCGGTCGCGGCACTCGTCCCCCGCGCCGAGATCGAAGGCGAAATGGGTGATTCAATGATGGGTGTACAAGCCAGGCTCATGTCGCAGGCTTTGCGCAAACTGACCGGAGTCATTTCCAAATCAAATACCGTTGTCATTTTTACCAATCAGCTCAGGCAAAAAATCGGCGTCATGTTCGGCAATCCCGAGACAACTCCGGGCGGACTGGCTCTCAAGTTTTACGCCTCAATCCGGATGGACTCGCGTAAAATCCAGGCGCTTAAGGATGGCGAAAAAGTCATTGGTAGCCGGCACCGGGTGCGGATTGTTAAAAACAAAGTTTCGCCACCGTTTCGGATTGCCGAGTTTGATGTGATGGCTGACGGCATTTCCAAAGAAGGGGAACTCATCGATATCGGGGTTGAGCTCGGGATTATTGAAAAGTCCGGCGCGTTTTTGAAATACAATGGTCAAGTGCTCGCCCAGGGAAAAGAAGCAGCCAAGGTGCACCTCAAAGAAAATTCGAAATTGGCTAAAGAGATCCTCGAGAAAATCTGGAAGTCAGTTAAAGCCAATAGCGTGCCGGTTGCAGTGGGAACTGAACACAACGAAAAGTAACACCCATGAAAATTACCGCCCTCACGCCCCAGAAGCGCAACCCCGGGCATTTTAATTTATTTCTCAATGGCAAATTTGTCTGCGGGCTTGATGCTGATCTCATAGTCACGCATCAGCTTGTTGTCGGACAGGAGCTTGCCGATTCCGAAGTCAAATCCCTCCTTGCCAGCGCAGACTTTTCCAGTTTCTACAATAAAGTCCTGAATTTATTATCATATCGCCCCCACAGCATCTATGAAGTGCAGGCATACTTAAAAAAGCTGAAGGCAAGTGAGGATGTTTCCCGACAGGTTATTGCCAAATGCCAACAGCGTAAGTTACTTGATGACCAGGCGTTTTGTAAGTGGTTTGTGGGTCAACGGCAGACCTATCGACCCCGCTCAAAACGGATGCTCATGAGTGAACTCAAACAAAAAGGGATTAATGAAGAAATTATAGCAACAGTTCTATCGTCCTCAGACTTTTCCGAAGCCGCTTCAGCCTATACCCTAGCTCAAAAAAAATGGCGCAGTTTGTCTCGTTACGATTCGGTTAAACGAGCGGAAAAACTAAAATCATATCTCGCGCGTCAGGGTTTTTCCTGGGACGTGATTCAAAGTGTGCTCATACAACTTACCGCAGAGAACGATTGACGGAAGTCGTCAAACAGAGTAAAATACTGCCAAAGGTACAGATAATTTACGAACCAGACCCCAAATACAAGGGAAATAAAAGGAGCTTATACAGACATTTAAGAGTATGCATCTCAACTTTTACCTACTCTTTTTACCTTCTGTTAAGCCTCGCAACTAAGCGGGGATGCCTTTTGCTGGTTCCACCATACAAGCAACTGTACTTCGGATAAGGAGTCATCTATGAGTGTTTTTGATACCGTTAACCAGTTATTTACCGGCAAAAAGGTTGTCAGTAAACCAACTGAATTCAAGAAAAAACCACAACTGCCCAAACCCAAAAAAGTTGATACGCAAAAACTGCAAATTGAGCTCCGAGCAGCTCAAGCTGAGGCGCGGGCGCTCGTGGCTGAGGCCCGGGATGAGGCGTTTCGCCTCAAACGGGAAGCTGAACAGGAAGTCCGCCGGCAGGAAGAATTCGTAGTCCGTAAAACCGGAGCCCTCGATGAGCGGGAAAAGCTGTTACAGAATGAGGAACGGCGGGTGGAAGAGTTGAAGCGCAAGTTTGAGGAACTGCGGCAACAGGAGCTGGAACGGTTGGAGCGCATTGCTGCCCTTACTCGTGATGAAGCGCGCCAGCTGGTCATTAAGACAGTCCAGGAACGCATGCACGAAGAGGTAGCGCGGATTATCCGGCAGGCTGAGGAAAACGCCCGGGAGGACGCATCCAAAAAAGCCCAAGAGATTCTCGTTGACGCCATGAAGCACGGAGCCACCGACTATGTGGCTGAGTACACGGTGTCGACGGTCAAGCTCACTGACGAGGAGATGAAGGGGCGGATTATCGGCAAAGAAGGCCGGAATATCCGGACATTTGAACAGGTGACCGGCGTTGATATTGATCTGGATGAAGAAGGGGTAATTCGGCTGTCTTCGTTTGATCCGGTGAGACGGGAAATTGCCCGGGTGACGCTTGAGAAACTTATGAAAGACGGCCGGATTCAGCCGGCCCGGATTGAAGAGTTAGTTGAGCTGACGAAAAAAGAAATCGAGCGCATCATGTTTGAAGAGGGAGAACGCCTGTGCCATGCGGTTGGCGTATTTAATTTACCGCGTCCATTGATTGCGCTTTTGGGTAGATTTAAATTCCGGACTTCATACGGCCAAAATATGATTACCCACACGCTCGAGGAAACCAAAATTGGCATCCAACTCGCCCATGAAGTTAAAGCAGATGTCAATATTGTACGACTTGGGTGTTTGCTGCATGACATTGGCAAAATTGTCATGGACAAAGAAGGCAATCACATTGAATTGGGAGTAGAACTTTTGAAAAAATATAATTTGCCTTCCACGGTGATTGATTGTGTAGCAGAACACCATGAGGACAAACCATTTAGTTCAGTCGAATCAATGCTCGTGTATATTTCCGATGCAATTTCCGGTTCCCGTCCGGGTGCCCGCTACGAAGATATCGAAGGGTATATTAAACGTTTGCAGGATCTGGAACAGATTGCCAAATCCAATCAGGGTGTGAAAGAAGCCTTTGCCTTTCAAGCTGGTCGGGAATTACGGGTGATTGTGGAACCGGACAAAATTGATGATGCGCAGGCAGTGACCCTTTCACATAATCTTAAAGAAGAAATTGAAAAGAAACTGACTTATCCGGGAAATATTCGCGTTACCGTGATCCGGGAAATGCGCGCCGTTGATATTGCCAAGTAAGACTCAAGATTGGAACTTGCATGTTTAGCTTACCTTCACAAGCTATTTTTGTCTTGTAGTATTATTCTGCTTGACAAGACAATAAAAAAAATCTACATTGATTCAATAAGCCCATTACAGCGTTCTTTTTATTATTATTGAAAAAAAATAGATTGTTGTGGCGCCTGTGAAAACAATTTATAAAATTCTGGAACCCGCCTTTTCCCGTCCTCATTTTAATAAATGAAGGATCGGTGGGGGGGATTCGGCGAGGCGAAGGGAGGTGAATACGAAATGACAAAAGCAGATCTGGTTGATCTAGTCGCCAAAAAAGCCAATCTTACCAATAAAGCTGCAAAACAGGCAGTACAGGCAGTTTTCAACTCGATTGGCGATACATTAAAAAAAGGCGATAAAGTAGTGGTGACTGGTTTTGGGACATTTATGGTGCGGTCTCGCGCATCTCGAACAGGACGCAATCCGCAAACCGGAGCCTCTATTAATATTCCAGCCCGGAAAACTCCCGGGTTCACTGCTGGGAAAGCACTCAAAAAGTCAGTCCGATAAAATTTCTTCAACGGCGAAGTGTGAGGTGGGTAGAAGCCCTCCCTACACTTCGTGGTAAATTCGTTTTTCTTCCTCTGATTCGCGAAAAATGCTATGATAGCAATATAAATTAATGATTACGATCGCGTCTTCATTCACCAGTTTCACCTACCAAAATATTTTAAAACCGCTGCTATTTCAGGTTGATCCGGAAACAGTGCATGAGCTGATGACTGATTTAGGGGAATTCTGTGGTAGTTATGAGCCGGTGCGCTCAGTTTTTTCCCATACTTACGCTTTTATTCACCCAAGTCTTACCCAAAAACTCCACGGGATACAATTTATGAATCCGGTGGGACTGGCAGCCGGATTTGACTATCGAGCCCAACTAACCCAAATTTTGCCGGCAATTGGATTTGGCTTCGGAACCATTGGCACGATTACCCGTTCTTCGTATGCGGGAAACCCAAAACCGCGGTTGGGCAGATTACCCAAATCAAAATCACTACTCGTGAATAAAGGTTTTAAAAATGCCGGAGCCGAAGTAGTGATTAAAAAGCTGACACAACTTAAATTTCACTATCCAGTAGGAATAAGTATTGGCCGCACTAATTCGCGACTGCTGGCTACTCAAAAACAAAGTATTGCTGACATTCTGAAAGCGTTTTTCTTATTTGAAGCTTCTCATATTAAACATGCGTATTACGAACTCAATATCAGCTGTCCGAATTTATTGGGGAACGTGACCTTTTATCCAGATAAAAACTTACATGAATTATTGCGAGAGATTGATCAATTAAAAATTAAGCGGCCAATATTTATTAAAATGCCAATTAGTGAGACGGACAGGGAGACGCAAAAAATGCTGGAAGTGATTGTTGAACATCGGATTCAGGGAGTCATTTTTGGAAATTTACAAAAAAACAGACAGGATCACAGTGTTAATAAGCATGAAGCTGCGCTGGTAAATAACTTGAAAGGCCACTTGAGTGGTAAGCCGACATGGGTGAGATCAAATGAGCTGATCAGGTTAGCGTATAAAAATTATGGGAAAAAGCTGACGATCATCGGTTGCGGTGGTATATTTTCAGCCGAAGATGCCTATACGAAAATAAAACTCGGCGCGTCCTTAGTACAACTGATTACCGGTATGGTGTATCAGGGGCCGGCATTGATCGGGCAGATTAATGGTGGACTGGCAAAACTATTACAGCAGGATGGATTAAGACATATTTCCGAAGCAGTGGGAGTGGAAAATTAATATGCAATACAAAGCGCTTTTTCTTGATCTAGACGGCACTACCGTAAACCACATGGGTAATCAACCTACCGAGCGAGTAACAAAAGCGGTGAAACAATTGCAGGGTAAGTTACAGGTTTGTATTGCGACTGGTAGACCATTCTTCGCCGCAAAGCCAGTTTTTGATCATTTAAAAATTTCCGGCCCAAGTGTGCTTGCGAATGGCGTACAAATTTACGACCCGGTAAATAAAAAAGTTATTTCAGAAAAGACAATCGATCGAAGTCTAGTTCCGGAAATTTATCGAATCTGTAAAGAATATATTCCGGAAAGCAATAATAAAATCCATATTTTTGATGGGACAAAAGATGTGCAGTATGAAACCGGAAAAATTGAAAAAGCTATGAGTATTTTTGTCACCGATCTGATTGATGAAATTGCAGATACGATTATGCAACGGTTGAACGGTTTTACCAGCATAGCGGTGCACAAAGGAAATGCTTATAACAAACAGTTGCGCTGTCTGGACGTGACCCATGCTTTAGCTTCAAAATTACATGGTATTCAGGAAGTAGCTCAGATAATGCAGGTCGATACACACGAGATTATCGGAGTTGGAGATGGGTAGAATGATTTTCCATTACTTTTAGCGTGTGGACTGAAATTTGCCATGGGAAATGCGGTGCCGGAGCTGAAGGAAATTGCTGATTTTGTCGCTCCTCCGGTTGAACGCGACGGAGTGGCGGTAATTATTGAAAAATTTATTCTGCCCCAGATAGTGTAAATTATTTCACAAAATTAATCCCAACAATATCTTTCAGGGAAAAATCATTTGCCTGGTTTTCCAGCACAAAATAGCCGGTATTGGTAATTGCCCGGGTAGTCAGCTCGCTAAATCCGGCCACCCCCAGATAAATTAAAAACGCCCGCATCACTGATCCATGGGAAACCACTAACAAATTTTGACCGGGAAAGTTTCGGGTAATTTTTTGCAATGAAGTTTTCCAGCGCCTGACTGCCTCAAGCGGAGATTCCATGCTTGCATGCATTTTACTTATTAATTGTTCATCCCGGGATTTACCTTCAAGTGATTTATAAAAGGCGGCAAATTTATCTTTTGCCTCTGAGTATAATTTGCCTTCGTAAATTCCAAATTCCCGTTCGCGTAAGTCATGTTTTTTACTGACGGTGAGTTGGTGATGGGTTGATAAAATGGTTGCGGTCTGGTGCGCGCGCAAAAGATGCGAACTAAATGCTGCGGTAAAACGCAGGTGCTGTAAATCCTGAGCGCGTTTTTTCGCCTGCAGTATACCGTTTTCAGTCAGGGGTAAGTCTCCGCCGATAATGTCACTCACGTTTGCCTGTGATTCCGCGTGCCTGACCACAAAAATTGTTGACTGTTTCTTCACGCCTTGATTTTACCACCTTATGATCCAATTTAATTATCTGGTAAAATACTGACGTTATTATGTTTTTCCAGGAATTACACAGTTGATTGTCATCCTGAACTTGTTTCAGGATCTCAAGAGTTTTTAGATGCTGATCCGCCGGCTGGCGGACAGCATGACAGGATAGTCTAAGTAAAATACGTTACAAAAATCTTAGTTAGAATTAACTCTCTAATTTATGAATTACTTCATAGTTACTTTTGGTTGCCAGGCGAATAAGGCAGATAGCGAGCGGATAGCAGGGATGCTGGAAAACCGTGGTATGGTCGCTGCTACTACCATAGAAGAAGCCGAACATATAGTAATAAATACCTGCATGATTCGAGAAAAAGCCGAAAACCGTGTTTATGGCCTTGTGAATAACTTAACAAAAATCAAAGATCAATCCATTCGGCAAGCTCAGGATAAGAAATCAAAAACCAAAATGACAAATAAAAATGAAAAAATTAAAGTGCCTAAAATTGTGGTTACCGGTTGTATGGTCGGTATGGCGGTAAGAGATCAGACAGGAAATTTTTTTAAGAAGATTCGTGCAGCTATGCCTGGGGTTGATGAATTTTTGCCAATTGAAGAGGTAGGTTTTGATTCAGCACCACTCCGCACTAACAGGATCCATGCCTGGGTACCGATATCTAACGGGTGCAATAATTTTTGTGCGTTTTGTGTAGTCCCATTTACCCGTGGACGGGAAATCAGCCGGCCATTTCATGAAATTATAGACGAAGTAGTACATCTGGCACACTCAGAGTATACAGAAGTTACTCTAATTGGACAGAATGTAAACTCATATGGATCTGATCTAATTTTGGGTAAACAAAATGTTCATGTGCTGCGTGATATCTCTGCCGGGACATTTTTTCAAAAAAAAGCCGCTGCAACCGACAGCAAATCAGTGATTCCATTTGTAGGGTATAAGTTGCCAAATGGTGCACGCGTAAATCCGGTATTTGTAAAACATCTGGGTCGGCTGCGTATTCCCACCTTGTTTCCATTTTTACTTGAGGAGATCTGTAAGATTAAATCACTTGAGAAAGTAGATTTCATCTCCTCAAATCCCTGGGATTTTAGCGATGAGCTGATTGAGACTATAGCAAAGAATAAAAAAATTACCCGGCACATTCATTTACCCATCCAGTCAGGTGATAATGAAGTATTAAAGCGGATGAACCGTTGGTATACACGGGAGGAATATCTGGCACTCGTTAAGAAAATCAAAACCGCAATTCCGGAAATGACGTTTTCAACCGATATTATTGTCGGGTTTTGCGGCGAGACTGAAGCGCAGTTTGCAAATACCGTTGATTTAGTTCATCAGGTCGGTTTTTCCAAAGCCTATGTCGCCATGTACTCGGACCGGCCGATGACTGCAGCGCACAAAGCGTATCAGGATGACGTGCCGTACCCAGAGAAGAAAAGACGCTGGCTGTTACTTGATGAACTGATAAACCAGAAAAACTTGAAAGCCGGTACCTATACCGTTGATCGATTTACTAATAAAACGAAAAATAGTCTTACTTCGTTGTCACTCTGAGGCGAACCTGAAGAATCTAGGCGTGAAAGGCAGTTTTCGCTTGGGATCAGGATGACAAAAGTATATGAATAAACTATTAGTTATATGCGGTCCTACTGCCACAGGGAAAACCCAGCTTGCATTACAAATTGTCCAGGACTATAAGGCTGATCTTGTCTCAGCAGATTCCCGGCAGGTGTATCGGGGGATGGATATTGCTACAGGTAGGGATACGCCAGGAAATTTCAAATTCCTGCCTGCCGGCAGGCAAGGTCAAATTTCAAACATCAAATTAAATCAAAAACCCGTTGGATATTTTACTGATGGAAAGACTCGGCTTTGGGGACTGGATTTAGTTGATCCGGGCGAGGAATTTTCGGTTACGGATTTTGTTCGTTTTGCAGTTCCCGTAATTAAAACTATTTGGAGTGAAGATAAATTACCGATAGTTGTCGGAGGCACCGGACTATATATTCGTGCGCTCAGGGGAGAGCTGCCGGATATTTTCATTCCCCAAAATAGTGAATTGCGTAAAGAATTAGAAAAAAAAGAATTAAGTGAACTGCAAACCGAATTACGTCGCATCGATCCTGGCAAATTTCAGAGTATGAATAACTCTGACGTAAATAATCGGAGGCGGCTGGTGCGGGCAATTGAAATTGCCGATGCGAAAAAATATCATAACGCCTCTCGGGAGGAGTTATTTAAAGTTAATGCCGATTTACTCCGCATTGGTTTAACCGCTCCAATTGCGACCCTGACGCAAAGAATTAGCGAGCGGGTTGAGACGAGAATAAAACAAGGGGTGGTTGCCGAAGTTACGAAGCTGATTAAGAGCGGATATTCGTGGAACTTACCATCAATGAGCGCGCTGGGGATTAGGCAGTGGCAGCCGTATTTTGAAAAGAGCGTTTCGCTTAAAGCAGTAAGAAACAAATGGATCCAAGATGAAGTAAGTTATGTCAAACGGCAGTTAACCTGGTTTAGAAAAGAACTAGGCATTGTATGGTTTGATGTTTCCAGGCCTGACTATAAAGAGCAGGCTATGGAAATGGTAAAGAAATGGTATACTAAATCTTAGTCAACTATAATATTATATTAACCTGATTCATGGTACAAAAGATTGAAATTTCAACCAGAACCATTCTGTTTACCGTTGCCGTGATCGCCGGCGGTTGGTTAGTCATCCAGATCCGTGACATACTATTTTTCCTGTTTATTGCCTTCATCATCATGTCGGTTTTGCGTCCAGTTGTAGACCGGATGGAAAGCTGGCGGCTGCCGCGCGCGCTTGCAATACTTCTTATTTATGCTGTTCTTCTGAGTGCAGTATTTGTGTTCGGATCAGTGATCGTGCCTCCGTTGGTCAATGAATCAGCTAAACTGATACAAAACTTACCTCACTACATTTCCCAAATAGCACCTGATGTGCGCTTTAATCTGGAGACATTAATACCGCAAATTGCTCCGGTGGGTACAAATGTTGCGCGTTTCACCGTTGGCATATTCTCAAACGTCATCTCTATCTTTACTATTTTAGTTTTTTCTTTCTATTTTTTACTTGAGGCTAAACGGTTGCCTGATATTTTAAACTCGTTGGTAGGGAATGAGACGGGAAAAAGAGTGATCACTGTGTTAAGTAAAGCTGAAAAACGCATGGGAGCCTGGGTGCGGGGACAACTTTTGCTTATGTTGATTATCGGTCAGGCTACGTTCATCGGTTTGTCTCTCCTTGGGGTGAATTACGCCTTGCCGCTGGCCTTGATTGCCGGCACTTTGGAAATATTCCCATTTATCGGTCCCAATATAGCCGCAATTCCAGCAATTCTGGTAGGTTTTATTGCCTCACCAGGTATGGGAGTGTTAGTAGCTATTATGTACTTTGTAATTCAACAGCTGGAAAACAACATTATAGTCCCCGCTGTGTTACAACGGGCAGTCGGCGTACCACCGGTAGTTAGTTTAATTGCGCTCATGATTGGCGGCCGTCTCGCCGGAGTCCTCGGCATCATTCTTGCGGTCCCCATAGTTCTGGTCGTCCAAACCGTGATGGAAGCAGTCTGGAAGCGGAAAACGTAAGTCGCCTCATTCATTTTTGGCCGTAAACCAACCGCCTCTTTCCAGCAAAGAAAATATTGTCGTGAGAATAATAATTGCGGAATATTCAAGAGTATTAGTTATTCGTTTCATACAATGCTTAGGTGTTTTGTTTCAAGTTGACAACTTTTAGCTAAGGCTTCGGCAAAGGATTTACATTTTTGCTTCGGCTCGAGAAGTTCGAGTTCTTCTGGGTCAAAAATCTTGAGATAAACAGTACTACTCAATAATTCAATCACCATTGTCTTATCTTTGAGCCGTTTATAAAAATAGTTCCGCCGGTGGCTCCACCCGGCCCGTTTCATGCGATTGATGACTGCAGAGTCGATGTGCATCTTGTTTTTCAAGCTTTAGGTAGGTATTAACATTAAAATAACACGATTTTTAACAATGTCAACCATATGATCCATAAAATTGATTAATTCATTTGACATAAATATATGATATAATGAATTCATGTCAGCTACCCTGGGTGGGCTTATCAAAGACTACCGCCAACAAAAGAACATTCCGCAAATGGAAATCGCTTTTGCCCTAGGATGGAGTGAACCTTCGCGACTCAGTAGGATTGAACAAGGTAAAGTAGGAACACCGAGTCGAACTTTTATAGATCGGCTGGCGCAGGCAATGAGATTGGAAGAAGAAGAGAAAAATCAGTTACTTCTGGTTGGAAATTATTTGCCTTCGACAGAAGAGATTGAACATGTCCGTTCTCAGCTTCACGACAGTATTCATAACTGGTCATTCCCAGCTATACTTTATGACTTTAGTTGGCGAGTGGCTGATGCAAATCAAAGAGTTATAAATATATATCATCAGGGCAATGGATTTTATTCAGAGATATTGAAAAAAGATATAACCATTCTCGACGTTGTTTTCAATCAGGAATTTATATTGAATCGGAATTTGACCATTGAAGAAGATAAAAAACGTCGTAATTTTCTACAGTTTATGCTCGCTTCGTATCAACAAATTCAGCGTAACCGAACCAAAGAAAGTTGGTATATTGCGCAAATCAGACGTTTGTTACCAAATCCGCTATTTAGAGAACTATGGCAGGAGATTGCCACGAACAAGGTAGTTGTTTTAATTGGCTATTACGGTCAGAAGTCGGTGATCGAACCAAACGCTTCAGGAAAAATTCTGAATTTTTATTTCTTCATAGAATCGGTAATAAAAGATCCGCGGTTTTCTGTTGAACTTTATGTGCCTGCGGATATAGAAACATTTGCCTACTTTCAGAATAATCTAAGCAGACAATAGGAGTTACGCAATAACATTCCGTTTTCATTGTCATTCCGGGCTTGCCTGCCCGCCTCTGGAGGGACCCGGAATCTATATAGATTCTGAATCAAGCCTGCCCTAGCGCCAGGCCAGGGTTCAAAAATGACAGTGGACTGCGTAAGTCCTGCAGATAAGTTATCTTTCACAATTTCGATACTAAAAGTTAAAGAAACTTACTTGTTTCAACTATGTCAGCAACCTTAGGTGGTCTAATTAAAGATTATCGTCTCCAAAAGCATATTTCTCAAATGGAAATAGCGCTTTTTTTGGGTTGGAGTGAAGCTTCACGGTTGAGTCGAATTGAACAAGGATTAGTCAAAAAACCCACACGGGAGATCGTTGATCGGCTTATTCAAGTACTAAAACTTGATCGATTCGAAGAAGGACAGTTGCTTTTAGCAGGTGGTTATTTACCGTATCGAGAAGAACTTAACACTATTTCTCATGAAGTACAGAGCTTGCTCGACAATTGGCCATATCCAGCATATTTATTGGATTTTAGCTGGAGACTTATAAGTTGGAATAAACCCGCGGCCAGAGTCTATGCTATAGACGTAAAAGCAGAAGAATTTATTAAAGAAAATTTGCCGTGGGCCCCGGGATTGGTATTTGATCCAGATTTTTTTCAAAATAAATACTTAAAAGACGAAGACGAAGTAAATGCGTGGCATAAATTACTTTTGGGAAAACTGATTAGATTTAGGTATTTAAATAGGGAAAGAACTGGAGAAAGATGGTACCAAGAATTAATTAGTCGAATGATGAAAAATAAATTATTTGCGAATTTATGGCAGAAAGCTCACCTTACGCTAGTTGAAACAGGGATGATTAACTATGAACGCAAGAAATTAGTTGATTGGCAGAATATTGATAAACGATTCGACTTCCACATTTTTAGAAGTCAACTGCTTCAAGATGCCCGGTTTGAAATCAACTACCATATTCCAGGTGATCAAGAGACTTTGCTTTTTTTCTCAAAAACCGAAAACTCCTAAAATTAGGTTTAAATTCAAAATATGGTTTGTATTGCCATACGTTATTTTTTTATCTCATAGTTTGACAGTCGAATGCTAAGTCATTTATACTTAGATTCTGTAGTGAAAATATTGAATCAGATAAACCACAACATTTATGTTTAGCTTTGCATTTTCAGAGATCTTTCGGGATCTCTTTTTTTATTTCTAGGTAACTAAAATGAAAATTCGAGTAGTTTCAACAACTGGTACTGGCAAAACCGCACTCTCTGCATTTGATAGTGCACTCAAAAACGCCGGAGTTTATAACTTCAATTTGATTATTTTGTCCTCGGTTATCCCTCTTGGTGCAAGTGTCATACGACAAAAATTTGTCGAGATGGATTTAAGTCAAATTGGAGACAGGCTTTATGTTGTGAAAGCTGATATTCGCAGTGACCACTCAGGAAAAGTTATTGCCGCGGCGCTCGGATGGTATCATTTGAAAAACGGTGGAGGAGTTTTTGTCGAACATGAAGCAGAAGGATTTACTAAAAGGGGAGTAGAGTCGGAAATTCGTTTTAAAATAGAAAGTTCATTGCAAGATTTATGTGAGTTTCGGGGAGAGAAATTTAACAAAAAGAAAATGGGGCTAAGCATGGCAACTTGCAAAGTCAGTAAAAAACCCTCATGCGCTCTTACTTTGGCTATTTATACGGCTGAACCTTGGTAGTATTTCTTTATGAATTGGATTGTCCCCGCACTTTTGGCTCCTGCGCTCTACGCAATTGTTAACTTCGTTGACAAATATATCGTTTCCAAAGAGGTTAAAGATTATCGGGGAATGCCGATTTACGCCACAATAGTAGGCTTTATTGTGGGGACAATTTTTTGGATTGCGACCGGCTTTCCAATTTTATCAGTGCAAGATGCATTGATAGTATTATTAACCGGAGTGTTGACTCTCTGGGGGGCAGCTCTTTATTTCAAAGCAATTTCAATTGAGGATGCAAGTAAGTTAATTCTTTGGTTTCAGATGACACCTGTATTTACACTTATTCTTGCATTTATACTTCTTGGAGAGCGTATAACATTAACGCAAATATTAGGTTTTTTTCTGATCCTAATGGCGGTAATTTCTATTTCTGTAGAAAAAGGGAAATATTTGTTTTACCTTTCACAAAATTTAATCCTTATTCTCATTGTAGATGCGCTTTGGGCATTATCAGGTGTACTTATTAAATTTACTATTGCAGCAAATTCACTTTCAAAAATATTAAGTTATGAAAGCTGGGGAATAGGGATCGGTGGATTAATACTATATTTATTTATTCCTTCCATTAAAAAAGCATTCAAAAAAAGTCTTAAATCTGTTCGCAAAGTTGCGCTGATTATCATGTTTGGAAATGAATCGCTATTTGTAGTTGGTAAATCGGTAACGTTTTTTGCGTATTCAATTGGACCAGCGGCTTTGGTAAGTATTGTTGGGAGCACTCAAGTCTTTTTTGGAATTTTGTTGGGGATTATATTAACTATTTTCATACCGTCATTTATTAAAGAAGATATTTCGAGACAGGAAGTTGCAAAAAAAACAATTGCTGCGATAGCGTTATTTTTAGGTCTATGGTTGGTTTATTAATGCTTGAAACTTATTTAGGAGAAACAGTGTATTTTTTTAGAAAAAACGCCGGGTGCCAGGAAAGCTTCGCCTTTCGTAAACTTTCTATTCCGAGATCTTGTTCGTAATTGAAATATATACAGTTATTTTTTTTTAGTGCCTGTGCCACTTTATGGTCCATAAACTGAAAAATACCAGGGTATGTTGTGTTAGCTTTGCGAAAATGCCCAATAGCGTATCTATTATGCTTATGTACGATTTCCATAATAAAAAATGCGGCTAACTCATTATCAATATAAAGACCATAAGCTGAGAGGTTAAAGTTGATAAAATCATTTAATAAATTTTTAATTGCGGTTAGTTCTGTTTCAGCCTCTTCGATAGTTTTGCCTTTTCTTTGTGCCCAATAATATGAAAGGTTGAGTATTTGTTTTTTAACAAAGGGTTCTTTCAAATCAAGTTCTATAAAATCAAATTTCTTGACTTGTTTACTGAATTTACGAATCATATTTCTATGCATTTTGTAGTTCGGGCCATTTAGATCAACCATATTATCAATTAAAAGTATATAATCAAACGAGTTTGTGTCTTCACTTATTAAAAAATGTTTTTGGAGACTATTTATACTATTATTTATGTTGAATTCTGGTAGTAACTTTAATTTGGGTTCTACTCCCATTTTACTTACAAAATCAATTAGAGTATTTAGCGTATTTAGAACTCTTTTTTTCCCTAAAAAAGTATAAAGTGGTTTGTTAGTCATATAGTCTGAAAGTTTAATGACTAAATTTTCATTAAGCATACAAAATCTGTTATCTCCATCGTTATAGCTCCATAAACTTACGAAATTAAAATCAGAATAAGGAGGAAAAGATTTCAAGTAAGAATCAAAGAATGGTTTATCAGCAATTTGGATTTTTTGAAAGTTTGGAAATTGAGGTGTCATAAATTAGGTTCTTTACAAACTTTTAATATGTTTGCTATGCTGATATTATAGATCCTATGGAATCAATACTCCAGGTTGTTAAAAAAGAGACTTCTGCAAAAATTGCCGTTCTTATATTTCTTCTTTTTACCGTATTTTGGATATCGCTGTTTCTATTCGAAAAAGACAGCGTAGCTCACGCTATTTACGGTAGCACTTACGGAATTCTTGCCCTCTGGGGAGGAATTGTTGGATTAAAAATTTCAGGAAGATGGGGTGGACATAAAAGTGTATTAGGTAAAGCAATATTATTTTTCTCGTTTGGACTGTTAGCGCAGTTTTTTGGACAGGTAGCCTATACTATCTATATTTATTTCCTAAAAATTGAACTACCATATCCTTCTCTTGGTGATGTAGGGTACTTTGGCAGCATACCTATTTACATTTATGCGGTACTGATGCTCGCGAAGGCATCTGGAGTGAGATTGTCCAGACAGCCATTTCAGAAAAAAGTTTTGGCAATGGTGACACCAGTTGTGATTCTCCTAATTTCTTATTTATTACTGTTAAGTGGATATGAGTTTAATTGGTCAGCTCCCTTGGTTATCTTTTTAGATTTTGGTTATCCATTTGGTCAAGCTATATATATTTCTTTGGCAATTTTAACTTACACGTTATCTAAAAATATTTTAGGCGGTATAATGAGAACAAAAATATTATTTATACTCTTTGCATTGTTCGTGCAATATTTATCAGACTATTCTTTCTTGTATCTTGTGAAAAACGAACTATGGTTTGTTGGGGGGATAAATGATTATATTTACCTCGTATCTTATTTATTAATGTCCCTTGGTCTCATTCAGCTAAAAACGGTATTTGACGATCTTCGAAGAAAGTAGGCGTATGTTGTCCAATAGAGATGCTACACAACTTATTAAGGCAATTGTTGAGCATCAAATGGAAATTGTCGGACCATTGGCTATAGAACAAGCCAACAAAGTCAGTGGTATACAAGTATCTGGTGATTTACAGTCAGTATCGGTTTCAGGAGAGGTGATAGACACACTCAAAAAATTAGTTGATCAATACGAAGAGTTGTTTGGTCAGGCATCTGTTGAAGTTTGCAAAGATGCAATCAAGGAAATTTTACCTCAGTTATCGCAGCGAGATCTACCAGACTTCTTGAAATAAACAATCTTCACACTTTTATTCTATAGTGTATCATAAGATATATGCCTATCTCACAGACAGTTTATTACGGATCCTCATCGACTCAAAAGAAATCATTGTCGGGAATCCCTCAATTAGAGATTACCCCTTCTGAAGAAAGCATCAACATTCATGGTCAAACATCGTTGGAAGAGTTGACAAAGCAAATGTATAAACAGAATGTTGAGCTCGCTGTAGTGAATAAGACATTGAGAGTTATCAGAGCGCTCTATTCAGTCACGATTGAGTCGTTAGAAGTTGAAGATGTTACTCAACGTTTGGTAGATACGATTGTCAAAGAACTGAACCTTACCGCGGTTCTCATTTCTTTAATTGATGAACAAAATAATATTTTAAAACCTATAGCGATTACCAGATCAGCAGAAATTATTAAAGCGTTGGAATACCTTGGAAAGCCGCTTGAGAGCTTTGTGGTTGGACTTGATAACTTAAGTAATTTAGCAATTAACGTTGTTAAAGATAAGGAACGAAAGATTACTGGAAATTTGTTAGATATCTTGGTTCCGCATGTTCGACAAAGGGATGCGGATAAAGTGGAAGAAATTACCGGTATCAAGACTCTGATTCTTTATCCAATTCTATTGGGAGAAAAATGCCTAGGGGTTATAAATATTGCTTTAGCAAAAAAAGTTGATGATTTATCAAGAGTTCAAAGGGAAACGCTGGAACAATTACTAAACGTGGTTAGTACTTCACTTGACCGAGCGCAGTTATATGAAAATTTGAAAATTGCCAATGAGAAACTCAAAGAACTAGACAAACTTAAAGATGAGTTTGTGTCGCTCGCTTCGCATGAACTCAGGTCGCCGATGACCACGATCAAAGGTTCGCTGTCTACTATTCTTGACGGCTATGCCGGAGAAGTATCGAAAGAAACGCGGGAGTTTTTGACTGCTGCATACAGTGAAAATGACCGGTTGATCCGTTTGGTCAATAATTTATTAAACATTTCCCGGATTGAGTCAGGGAGACTTAAGTTTCTGGTGACGAATGTTGACATGAGTAAACTAATGAAGGATGAAGTTGACAATATGCAAATGGCAGCCAAGGAGCGCGGTTTGACATTGACTATTGATAAAACTGAAAATCTGCCGCTGGTTTTGGCTGACGAGGATAAAATTCGTGAAGTACTTATCAACCTGCTTGGTAATGCCATTAAGTTTACGCACCAGGGTGGGATTACCGTGTCAGCAAAGGTTGACAAAGATATGGTGGTGACTTCAGTTACCGACACCGGTAATGGTATTGCACCGGAAGATCAGGACTTGTTGTTTAAGAAGTTTTCGCAAGTCAGGCGCGGTACCTACTCGCGCCAAACCGGCGGCACCGGGCTTGGTTTATACATCAGCAAGAAAATCATTGAAGGCCTGCAGGGCCAAATCTGGCTTACCTCAACTGTCGGTAAAGGCACGACCTTCTTCTTCTCCCTGCCCATTATAAAATAACTTCTTTTTCTTGCGATAGCCTGACAAAGATGTATAATACCTTCTAGGATGGCAAAAATTCTCTTTATCGAAGACGATCCGCTGCTGGTTAAAATCTATTCCACCCGGTTGTCGGTGGACGGGTACGAAGTGATCTCAGCCGAAAATGGCGAGGACGGGTTGCAAATTGCCGAAACGCAAGCGCCGGACCTCATCGTCCTTGATATCATGATGCCGCGGCTTGACGGCTTCAGTGTTCTGGAAAAGTTACGGCAGAGCGAAAAGACCAGAAATACGCCGATTCTCGTATATTCAAACCTGGGACAGGAAGATGAGATCGTCCGCGCCAAAAAAATGGGGGCCACTGATTTCGTCATCAAAGCCAATCTGTCTCCAACTGAAATGATTAATAAGATAAAAGAACACCTGCCAAAATAGTCCAAGGCTGCCAATTATCCAATATGATCAATTTCAAAAATAATTGGATAATTTGACTCCGCTTCGGGCGGAGTTGAGAATTGGAAATTTGATATTGGATATTGGATATTGGATATTTTCTATGATCCTGCCCGATCAGCTACGTGATCTTATCAGTAAATCCGGTTTTGTGGTTGCTGCTGAGCTTGACGCCGCAATCAAAACCGCGGGACAACTCGGAAAAACTTTGTCCGACGTACTCATTTACCGCGGGTTAATTAATGAAGAGGCGCTGGGAACGCTGATTGCCCAGTACTACAATGTTCCTCCGATCAACCTGCGCAATAAGACCATCCCCGTAGAAATTCTGAACCTGATTCCGGAAGAAGCTGCAACCACATTCCGGATGATTCCGTTTGAAGTAACGGACGATGAAGTGCATCTGGCTATGGAAGATCCGTCAGATCTTGAGGCGCGCGAATTTGCAAAGCGGAAAACCGGTAAAAAACTAAAAATATTTTGCGCAGCTTCCGAAAACTTAACTCAAGCGTTTGGCCAGTACAAAAAGAATATTAAGGATGTCTATACCAAAATAATTCAGGAGAATCTTGAGAAAAGCAAAACTGCAAAAGATCAGGATGTCACTAAACTGGCTCAGGATCTGCCGGTGATTCGGATTCTCGATACACTGCTTGAATACGCCGCCGCCGAAGGCGCTTCAGATATTCACTTTGAGTCCACGGAAACTGATTTTTTAGTCCGTTTCCGGATCGATGGCATTTTGCAGGATACACTGACGTTGACTAAAAGTATCCATCCGGCAATTGTGGCCCGCATTAAAATTCTGGCCCAACTCAAAATTGACGAACACCGGGTACCGCAAGACGGTAGGTTTAAGTTTAAGTTAAAAGAAGAGTATATTGCGCTGCGCGTTTCCATTTTGCCCGCATTTCACGGAGAAAATATCGTCCTTCGAATACTTCCCGAATCGCAACGGCCGCTGTCTCTGGAGGAATTAGGCGTAGTTGGGCACAATCTTGAGCTTATCAAAGCCAATATTGATAAACCACACGGCATGGTTCTGGTGACCGGGCCAACCGGATCTGGAAAAACTACCACACTCTACAGTATTTTGACGCTGCTTAATACCACCGAGGTAAACATCTGTACGATTGAAGATCCGGTGGAGTATGGCATCAAGCGGGTCAACCAAACCCAGGTGAACCCGGCAGCGGGGCTGACCTTTGCAGCGGGGCTACGGGCATTACTTCGGCACGACCCAAACATTATTATGGTCGGGGAAATCCGGGACGGTGAGACGGCAAACATGGCGATCCAGTCAGCTTTGACCGGGCATCTGGTTTTATCAACCTTGCATACCAATGATGCGGCCGGGGCAATCCCGCGATTTTTGGATATGGGAGCAGAAGGATTTCTCGTCGCCTCCACCGTCAACATTGTGATTGCGCAGCGGCTGGTGCGCAAAATTTGCAGCAGCTGTATCGAGCCATTTACCCCGAGCGTGGAAACACTGGCGTATTTAAAAAACTACGCGTCAGAAGCGGAAATCGGCCAGAAGTTTTATCGCGGTAAGGGTTGTATTGAATGCGGAAATCGCGGCTACAAAGGCAGAATTGGTGTGTATGAAATACTTGAAGTCAATGAAGAAATCAGGCGGCTCATTATTACCAAAGTGTCAGCCGAACAGATTGCGCAGGTAGGTATCAAAAATGGTATGGTACCGCTCATCCGTGATGGTCTCAATAAAGCAAGCGGAGGCATTACGACGATTGAAGAAGTGCTGCGGGTGATGAAAGAGTGACCAGGTAGTGAAACTTCGCGAAATTATGTTCTTTTATGTATATGTATTACAAAGTATGAAAAACGACACGATATACATTGGTTTTACCACTGATTTAAAAAAACGATTGCAAGAACATAATTTGGGGTTGACCAGTTCAACCAAGCGGTTTTTGCCTTGGGAACTAATATATTATGAAGCTTGCCGTAACAAGCAAGATGCGATAAGAAGAGAAAAATATTTAAAAACCAATCAAGGAGGAAGATTACTGAAGCGTCGGCTGAAAGAATATTTCTTTCAGAGTAATAAACGCGAAGTTCTACTACCTGGTGCCACAATTTAACTATCAGGCGTTAAATCCAAATAAGCAGATTGTCACCGGTATTGTCGCGGCACGGCATCGCAAAGAAGCTGCCCGGGAATTACAAAAAAAAGGCTTTTCACCGCTCACTATCAGAGAAGCAAATGAAAAAATTCAGATTAAAGGTAAGATTGCCCCGATTGATAAAATCACTTTCTGTCGATATATTTCTACCATGTTATCTTCTGGCCTTTCGCTTTCAGACGGGATAAGTGTGCTGCGGGAAGAAACCAAACAGCCATTTATGCGCTCACTCCTCTCTGATATGAGTTACAGTCTGGAACAGGGAAAGCAGTTGTCTTCAGTGTTTGAGAGATACCCGCATGTATTTGAACCGTATTTTTTGACCCTGACGAGAGCTGGAGAAGCGAGTGGAACGCTTGCTGATGTATTTAAATACTTGGAAAGTGAATTGCGCGCGGAATACAGTTTGAGTTCAAAAGTGAAAGGCGCATTACTTTATCCCGCCATTATATTTATTGCCATGCTGTCAATTGGCATTCTGATGTTTTTTTTCATTATGCCGCAAATTGGCAAAGTGTTTTTGAGTTTGCGTCTCACCTTGCCCTGGATTACGCGCACGTTGTTTACCGTCAGCATTGCCATGTCAAAACAAATGTTGCCAATTGCCGTTTTAGCAGTTTTGGGGGTAATTGGCGGATTTTTCTTGCTGCGCCGGCCCGCAGTCCGTGAACTGCTGTTTCGTCTGATTAAACCCATCCCCATGATTCGCAACTTAATTAAAGAAGTTGATCTGGCGCGATTTAACCGGATATTTTCAACTCTCCTGAAAAGTGCTGTGCCCATTACTGAAGCGCTGGAAATCTCGTTAACCTCGCTCAGTTGGTTTGAATATAAGGAGTTGGCGCGAAAACTGCCTGAAGAAATTAGTAAAGGTAAAGCCCTTTCACAGGCGGTTAAAGAGCAAAAAGTTTTCCCAACCTTGATGGTGCAGATGATTGCAGCGGGTGAACGTTCCGGCACGCTGGATGCAACCCTTGCCGACCTGGCTTCATTCTACGAAGAAGAAGTAGAGGAACAGTTGAAGAACCTAACTCAGATTCTGGAACCAATGCTTATGTTACTGGTAGGCATTGGAGTTGGCGCGATGATTTTATCCATCATTGCGCCCATCTACAGCGTCGTAGGTAGTTTTCAGCAGGCTGCGGGTGGGCCTGGAGTGCTACCAGTGCATTAATAATCCTGATGAACTTCAGTTCATGTAAGATGTCTTTGTACGAGTAGAAAAAGAGTTGCCGAAATTAGTAATCTCTTTTAATATCAAATTCATTTATCTCTTGATTAAGTTCTCTGTTAGAGGCGTGCCTCGCTCAACAACTTTTGCAGCTTTTTTGTCTATTAAAATGTTTTTCAGTCACCGCATCGTCCGTCAATGCCGCCATTATGTTCGCTTTAATTCCGCGATTATTATCGGAGAAACCCGATTCTCTCCAAATCTTTGAGCACCATCTGCAATTGTTGCCAGATACATGTCTTCCAAACGTGGATCAGCTTGGTACGTATCATGACAATAAAAGGTGCGCAACATCCTATCTTTGCCGTTTTTAGAATGAGTTTAATATCGTTATTCGTACCAAATGCAGTAGAAGTAATCATTGGTTTTCCTGTTGTGGCTAATTTCCTTAATAGGAAAGAGGGCTTTTCCTTGGTTATACAGCTTATAGTATAATGGCAAAATGGAAAGCTTTAGTCATTTCATGAATCAGTTAATAACTATTCATGAAGGTATTCCCAATCGAGTGAGAACTCAAAAAGAGCATGTTGTTGTCGGCGCTGGGGCAAAAATTTTACAGGATCTTTGGTATCAAAATTGCAAATCAGGAAACCAACTTTCTTTCATTGAACAAATACAGGAGCTTGTGAGGGATAAAGAATCATTACCAAGTATTTTTCTACTTGAGGGAGGTATATCTAAGGAAGCAAATAAACGCGTCCCAAGTTTTATTGAATCAGTCCATGAAACAACGAAGCGGTTGTCATTTATAGAAGCACTACGAAAAGCTTCAATACCTCCTACTCTTAAAGGTATTTTGTATGGAGGCTCGATGAGTTATGGAAAGTTCTATAACGTTCGTGGCGGAAAAGATGCTTCAGATGTTGATTTATTCTATATTGTTGAATCTGATTTTTTTGCTTCTGAAGATTTATACAACGTTTTTTCATTTAAACACGGTTTTTTGCCAGATCAGATACAACTCTTACAAGACAGAAGCATTCAATTTTTAAATTTATATCGGGCAGGTAAAGCGGATCTCATGAGTCAAAAATTGCATACACAGGATTTTGTTACAAGTCTAAAAATTATGCCTATTTCTGTATTTCGAGATGAATTAACATTCAGTTTATTAGACACAGTTGCTTCAGGTCAGGACGTAGTGTTTGGGATACGTGATTATAAACCAGGCCTGTATTCGACGCGAGTTTTTACACAGTACGATTTTTCACATACGCCTTATTATTATTCAACTACCGAAGAGATCTTAGCTGATGATACTGTGGTAACAACAATTCCAAGTTATCTTGTTAAAGATGGTCATTTATATACCGGTGATCATCACAATCATTTCATTCCGAGGTATGATATTTTATATGATGTTAACGGATGCTGTGAAGCAATAATGAGAGAATTTCATCATATTCTAAAAAATAGATCCATCCTCGAAAAACAGATATCAAAGAACCCCTGGATGTATGAAGTAATTAATGTGCAAGATAGAAAAAGCATTCTATCATCGCAGGCACTTATTGCTGCGAGAGAAAGGTTTGGATGAGACAATACAGTGTTGGGGTATTTTTAAACATTTTTGATCATAATACTCTGGATTGGCAGCAGCAGATGGACTTTATTAAAAGTCTCAGCGGCGTTGAACACATAGAAGTGCTATTGGAGTACATACCGCAAACAAATTCTGAAAAATCCCTAATATCGACATTTTTACAGTCATATAAAGTTATCATGCACGCTCCTTTTATGGATATTTCATTGCTATCTCCGCATGATGAGATTGTCCATGCGTCAGAAAAAATACTTGCAAAAACCATAGACTTTGCCCAAAAACTTTCTGCACAAAATCTGACAATCCATGCAGATCGCTACCCCAACTTTTGGAATAGTAAGATGGTTAAGGAGCGTGTTCTCAATAGTCTTGAAAGACTTTCCCTGCAGTTTACTCCTCGATTGTGCATAGAAAACCTATCGTACTGCGGCAAAACGCAAATTGCATATCCGGTTATGCCTGATGAAATCATTGCTTTAGCCCAAGCGTTGAGTAATGATATAGGAATCACATTGGATATTGGACATTTACTCAAAGATGGCTATAAAATCTATGGTCTGATTGAGAAATTGAACCGTCAAATATTTGATATCCATTTACACGATGGATGTAAAGGATCGGCACACTTAGCGCTCGGTCACGGTGATCTTGATTTGAGAAAATTATTATTGCTGCTCAGAAAAATAAAATACCGTCACTTTTTAACTATTGAAGTGGTTGGGCAAACACAAATCCGGGATTCATGGAATATGCTGATGAAGCATATATAGTTGTTGGGTATGCTTTCCCTTCATCTAAATTCTTTTGCGGGTGTATTTAATAATTTCATCGGATTGTATAAAACTATCTATTGATAAGCACGTTGAGCAAAAGACTCAACCTATCTTCAACATCTACTTTATACTTGAGGGAAAGGGACATTTTATTATTAATGAAGTTAAGGAGGGATGTTCTAAAGGAGATTTAGTTGTGATACCAGCTGGGACAATATTTACTTATGAAGGAAAGTTTAGACTACTTCTTTCTTGCACTCCTCCTTGGAAAATAGAACAAGAAGAAACACTTACGCCATAATTGGACAACAAACCCTTTTTAAATTTTTAAATACGGCTCTGATTACTGCTCTTCCCAGGAAATAAATTCATACTCGCCCTGTGCCGGGAAATACGGTGGTGCATCGAAGTACAAGTTTGGATCATACGTCATCGTCCTCGTCACAAAACCGGATGAGGGGCCGGTGCCATAGTTCCAATAAGATTTTTTATTACTAATTACAGCGCCATAAATGGTCAGATTGTTGCGCACTTTATTTGCGTAGTTACTGCAACTTGAGTATCCGTAATGGTGGCGAATAATATGTCCTTTTTGCGCCAGGAGTGCGGCATTAATTTCAAAACTAGTGGGAATATTTAACGCGTAGTAAATATCATTTTGGGCAAACAGGCCGAGTGACGAATGCCCGTCTTTGGCAATATACGTCAGATTATTATTGATCCAGATATTTATGTTGTAGACATCGATGGGAAATCGGGCAGCCACCACGGTGGCCCGGCCATTGACTACCCCATCAACCCAAACGTGGTCTTCAATAAAAAATAATGGTTTTTCAGTAAGCGTAAATGTTCCAACATTTACTTCATTCGAAATCTGCTGATATAAATTCTGACAACCATTTTCAACACTCCAGCCAGGTCGATTTAAAGCTCCCGTGATCCGACGAATGGTAACCGTGCCATTATTATTAAAAATTAAATGATAGCCGTAATTTCCCGATGGTCCCAAATATACTCCATTGCTTTGCGCTGCGGCTTTCATACTGGAGAAATCAATAATCAGCGAATTAAAATCCATCTGGGGAACCGGAAATTCCCATAACTCAGTGGGACCCCCACCGCCCCAGACTCCTGGTTTAGTCTGAGTTGGACTGCAGCCGGTTTCGCTGCCACAGGTATAGGTAGCTTTTGAACTTTGCACGGTCGAATTATTTACGCCGTCCATACGGATGCCGCCATTGGACATGACTTTACCATTGACGGTGATGCCTGAGCCAAACCAGACATTGGCGTTATGCAAAAATGAAAACCGGGCGAGCGAGGGAATGCCATAGCGGGCTTTAACCGTGCGTTTAATGTCTGGGTTCGAAGTGAGCCAGCCTTCCGATTCAATGGTGACCGTGGATGAGCCCGACGCCGGCGGCGTAATTTCCAGGTTAAACGTGCCTTCAGTATTACCATACGGATCAGAGATAGTATGTACATAAATTTCGCCTTCTTGACCAGTGCCGTCGGCAAAATCTAGCGGATCATGCGCCAAGTGCCAACGATAGTATTCTGCCCCTGATTGAGCAACTGTGAGCGCACGTTCAAACACCTCGGTTCGGGTTGATGAAGTAAGCTGAGTGAGTGATACCAGTACCAACCCACCAATAGAAACTGCAAACACCATTCCGAATATAAGGACCATAATTGAAATGCTGCCGCGTTTCATACCAGGTAGTAGAACTTTGCCGTTTCTGACGAGACAACGACTCTGCCCCTTTTTTTGTTTACAAAATTTATTCATAACACTTGATCCGATATTTCTATGCGAAGCATAAGCAAAAGTTTCACTACCTGGTCATAAATTATTCTTTAAACTTCTGATACTTACCCCGCCTGATAGATTGAGCGCTTGCGCACCGATATTTGACTCAATATCAATGCGTAATTTTACGTCTACATAACGCGTATTTAGTAGCCGCGATCCCACAGCGAGCGGATTGTTGACCGTATCAGCCGGCCACTCACCATTATAATAAGTGAAAATCGGAGTTCCAGCCATATCAAGGTTTGTCACCACGGTTTTAATTTGTTCATTTGCGCTTGGGTAAGTGACCGGGACTACGGTTGGTTCAGTCACCCCTTTTTGCAGTTCGTTTCCATTTAAAAAATAGCGCACGCGGTCTGACCGGTTGTCATTGGTCACATCAGCAAAAAAGGTAAAACTATTATCAAGCGCTTGCTCAATTGGATACGCTCCGTTGTCAGCAAGACGAGCTTCACGAATTTCCCTGATCATGGTGGTGAGTCCGGATTGGGCGATGCCAATTTGCTGGTTTTCCTCAAAGGAAAAATTATAGCTTTGAAAATAGTAAACGGCAAAACCGGCAACTAGGGCCGCAAGGAGCGCAAAGGTAAACATCGCAACCAGTACTTCGACCAATGTAAAACCGTTTGATTTCATTCGACTCATAGAGTTATTCACTTAAATTCATAATAGTAGTTTCCTGCCGGTTGCTGTTTATCGAATACGATGCTGTGGCATCCTGATAACCGGAAAGTGTCAGAGTAAGCTCATAATCTCCCGGGGTAAGCCCGCCAAAATACACATGACCAAAATCTGCTGAACCGGTGGCCGCGGTATATTTGGTCGTATCGTAACTAACACCCGAATTAACGAGCCGGGCAGCTGCCGACGCCTGGAGTTCGGCAGCAGCGTTTTTAACGAGCAGTAAGAGCGACCGATTTGTTTTAGGTTCAGCCACCACATTAACTGTAACAGCGGTTCCTGCGGTTAACGCGAGCGGGATAATCGGGTTTGATCCGGCCAGATTATGGTATGAACTTGAGAAATCAAGCATATACGAATCCCATTCCAGGGCTGGGATAGAGACCGTGCCGCCGCCGGTATTAGTAGAGAACGTATATTTATATACTGGTTCGTCAAGCGCATCGTAACCAATGATTTTGGTGCCTCTAAGCGTAAACAGGACAAAACTGACTGGTGGATACGTGGGGCCGCTGCCTACTGAATTGACGACCAGTGAGGAAACCCGGTCAATTGCAAAAGAAAGTTGGGAAACTTCGCCCTCCAAAACAGTCAGATCAGGCTGCAGCGGGTTAGCTAGTTCGCTCGTTGCATAGGTTCTGCTTGACGAAAAGCCGGATTTTGAGGCCTCAATGCGATAGCACGTAACACACGCCGGATAGCCGGGAAGTATCACCAGGCCGTTTGCGTTTGTTAATGTTTGCGTATGGATTTGGGGAGTGACTTGCGCATTGTCAATTTTTACCGTTGCATTCGATACTGGTAGCCCATTGGCATCAAATACCTGAATGAAAAGCGTTCCGCCACCGACAACCGTTTCAATCCCTTTAGGGGCAATGTTAGTCACTAGGGTGATTGGTACCCGTGATGGGTAGAGACCGTTCCAGGTAATTTCCACGCGGGCGCGTTTGTAATCGGCGTTCGTTACATCAGCTGGAGCCACACCGTCAAACTCATCGTCGATGTAAATAATTGAAGTAGTTACCGTAAAATCCAAACCATTAACCGCAACTACTTCATTCTGGGGAATCGGTCCAGTTGGAATGCCGCCGCTCGTGCCTACTGAGGCGTAGGGGAGATTACGGATCAGCTCCATTTTTGTTTGCGCCAGTGAGAGCGCTGTTGTGCGGACCCGGGATTCGCCGATATTAGTCAACACAGTTTGCAAAATAACAGTAATGGCGCCGAAAAACATACTCAAGACGCCAAGGGCAACGATAGTCTCGAGCATGGTAAAACCATTTATTCGTCGTCTATTATTTTGTGCCAACATGATAACTAGTCAGATACGCAAATCACAAACATATGCACCTACTCTATCTTAGTGAGTAAGCAGGGTTATTTGCAACTGCACGACGTGATACAATAACCGTATGCCTGCCCTGATCGATCTTTTTATTCCAAAACACACCCATTTCGGCTTATCAATCGGGCGGACTTGGATTCGAGCAGTCGAAGTGACACCCGAAGGTAAAGTCAGATCTGCTGCGGAAATTCAAATTCCCGAAAACACCTTTAAAGACGGCGCACTGGTGGCAGTCGACGTGTTTAAAGATTTACTTCGTAAACTTGTAGCAGCGGGTAAATTCAGCACTAATTACGTGATGGTTTGTTTTCCTGAGGTGTACGCATACAGTCGGGAACATAATCTCCCGTTTATTCCACTTTCAGATGTACGCGAAGCAATTTCCTATCAGGTTAAAGATCTGTTTCCCTTTCCGGAAGAAGACGTTTATTTTGACTGGAAACTGGTTGAGCAAACCGCAGACAACCTCAAAGTCGTAGTGGTTGCCATCCAAAAGAAAATTCTCGATACGATTGTTCCGGCACTCATCGACATCGGGCTTAAGCCGGTGAGCTTTGAACCCGGGGCATCCGCACTGTCCCGACTGTTAGTATTTAATCCCGGTCAACACGCAATTGTGACCGAAATTAACTATCGGGGCGCCTATGTGTCAGTCGTCGCCGGTAAAAAAACTCTGTTTACGACAATTGTCAACCATCCGCAGGGTGAGACTGATGAGGTATTTTTTACCAACATCAATCAGACTGTGCTCGAGGTAATTACGTATTACAAAAATAAAGGAATCCTTGAGGAAAAAAATACCACAATTGCATTGACCGGAGACCTGGCGTCAACCCAATTCGCGGACAAGATGAAGCCACATGTTCCCTATCCAATTGAACTCCTGATGACCGCAATCAGTAACCCGGCATTTAACAAAGCGTTTGCAGTGGCAACTTCACCAATTGCGCCTCCGGAAGATGAAAACAGCATCAATTTATTGCCCCCGGAAATTCAAAAAAAGTATGACCGTGAACGGGAAACTATATTTTACCGTAACTTATTTAGTCGCAGCGGTGTAATTTTGGGAGTTTTCTTCATCTTTTCAATAGTACTATTTGTCTTCCTGACGTTTGAGCGACAGCGACTTGAGTCGCGAGTTCAATCAATCACTGAAATCACCGTAAGCCAAAAGCCGGATACCCAGAAATTATTGCTACTTAACGCACAAGCTAAAAATATTGTGGAACTTGCGCCGATGAGGAAGACTGCCCGGGATAAACTTCAGGTGATTGCTAATTTATTACCACCAGCAGTACATATCACGCAATGGGAATTTGATGACACCAAACAGCAATTTATTCTACAGGGTGAAGCTGAATCACGCACCGATCTTCTGGATTTTAAGATGCGGCTTGATGCAAGTGATGAATTTGATCGGATTACATTACCGCTTGATTCTTTAGAACTTGCTCGGAATAGTCGTTTTTCAATTAGTTTCCTGGTTAAAGAGTAAATGAAACAAATAAAACAATCAGCATTAAATAGTCTCACTATACTTACCAGTATCGTAATTGCCATAATTCTTTTAAACGTGTTATTTATACTTCTGGTGCAAGGTGAGGCAAAGACAATTAAGCTACTCAAAAATGAACTGGTGACCCTTGAACAGGAAGAGCGGATTATTGCCTCTGCCCAAAATATTTATGAAAGTTATCAGAATGAAATTGAGGTAATTTCAGAAGTATTCCCCAACGAAGAAACATTTGTTGACTTTGTGCAAATTCTGGAGACAGAAGTGCGCTCGTCAAGCGATGAATACACGTTAAAATTTACGGCGAACGAGCCGGTCAAAGATAAGGATAAATTACTATTACCAATTACCGTGACGATGAAAACAGACCTCGTTCGCTTAACCCGATTTTTGACGCAGATGGAGAAATTGCGGTACATGACGCATGTGGTGCAACTAAGCGCGCGCACCCCTGACGGATTTGCGCAAACTGGCGAAACCTCTGTTAATTTAGTGATTTATGTCCAAAACCCATTTACCACTCAATAAAGAAGTCATACTGATTGCTATCATGGCGGTGGTGATCATTTCGCTACTTGTCGTCAATGTAGTGTTTTCGTTGTCTAAAGTTGTCAGTGTGTACTTGCAGAATCCGCCATCCACCAACAAACAATTAATTGATGCTGAGGCGGTTAATCAGGCAATTGACATTTTAAACACAGAGTGACATTGACAGCGGATTTTTTTTTATGCTAGGCTGGGATAAGGCACCTGAAAATGCCTGGGTTTTTATTTATAAAAAATATTCCAGTGAAAGGGGGTGAAACAATGAAAACATTTTTGAAAAAAACACACGGTTTCACCTTAATTGAGCTACTTGTTGTCATTGGTATTATCGGCATCCTGGCAGCTGTTGTTTTGGTTGCCGTTAATCCGGCACGTCAGTTTGCTGCAGCCCGCGATACGCAACGAAGAGCTGATTTGTATGGCATCACCAACGCGCTCTATCAATACGCGGTTGAAAATAACGGGAATTTGCCACCGGTAATTACCATGACGCCGACGGTTGTGGGAACTACCACTGGACTTGATTTGACGTTTTTGACGCCAATTTACATTGCGGCAATTCCATTTGATCCGGCCAATGGAAGCCCGGAAGTTACACAGTATACGATATTTCGTACCGCTGCTCCGAATAACCGGCTGAACGCCACAGCTACGAGCGAGCTCACCGGTACGTCTATTACGATAGTACGGTAAAAAACAGTTGTTGAAGGTACCTTCCATGACTGCTGTACATGGTCTGCCCGGAGTAGTCAAGGTTTGCGAGTAGACAAGTACAGGTTAAAAACTAAACCCCTCACCATATGGTGAGGGGTTAGTAGTTTGGAAACTCGTAAGCCAGATTCTGTTTACGCAATCATTTCTCTCAGATGCGATTATGTGTCGCGTTCTGCCCGCCTCAGGCGGGTGCCTTCGCTTTGGTCTGTTTCCGCCTTTCGGTGGAAAACGCAAAGATACGCAGCAGACCGTTCGGAAGTTGCAGCAGGTGGGATTGCCTCGCCAGGTAGTAGATTTTCGCTATTTCTTACGAAATAAAATTGCTTTATAAGTTAACAACTTATTGACTTGTTGTTAATAAATCAATCGCGTATAGTGTGTATACACAGCGAAAATTCACTACCTGGCACGTTTCACACGTCAACCATAATCTTGCGATCTTAGGTTTCCGCTCGTCTCTGTGGCTCTCTCAGCCGGTCAATTCTGGCCTCGTATCCGAGTGCTTTCGCACTCAAATCACCGGCGTTTTCACGCTGCGGCTTACGCCGCATCCCCTCTCTTTGTGCTGTCTGGACTTTCCTCCCACCCGCGTTTGCCGTTCGACTTTTCAGTACTATTCGTACACGTCTCACGGCACACTGCGTGGCGGGCGATTGCCCGGTTTCCGTCTTTAATTATACCAGAATGAGGCAAAAATTTGGTTAGCATCACTTCGACTGTCAAATATCACTAAAATATTAACAGAATTCGCAAAAAAATGTTATATACTAGAGTTAAAGCTTATACTGACTATACAATCTAAATTCTCACTTTTGGAGTTAATATTTTATTGATA
>Ga0209210_1000519_pt1 | contig 40223 bp, 37 predicted proteins | sample RifGroA1_FD_183991 | JGI IMG/M metagenome (GOLD analysis project Ga0209210, IMG submission 183991) | Contaminated groundwater microbial communities from Rifle, Colorado, USA - Rifle Groundwater A1 (SPAdes) (version 2) | ecosystem: Environmental > Aquatic > Deep subsurface > Groundwater >...
CACTTAACGCGGTTAATGCGGCTTTCGGGAATATCCGTGATGCACTTGCCAAAGGCGATAAAGTTGTAATTTCAGGATTTGGTACTTTCAAAGTGAGGAATAGGACAACAAGAACCGGCCGAAATCCCCAAACCGGTGACTCTATAAAAATCGCCGGCCACAAACTTCCCGGTTTTACTGCTGGAAAAACTCTAAAAAGGTTGATTAAGTAATTTTAAGCGGGTTTTTTAAGCCTTTTCTGTCTACCGTGGCGAATCCTCACGCCGAAGGCGGAATCTGTATCACTAAGTTCGCTCACAGAAGAAAAGGGTTTAGGTGAAATATCAACTTTGTTAATATCAATAGCAGTTTCTGCTCCTATCAGCTTAGTTGTATATGAGCCTTCATCAATAACAGTATTCTCGGCTCTTCCTACTTCTTCCTGAACCTGCCTGAGGACATTGTTATATTCTTCAGAATTATTGGTAACTGTATCTCCCGGTAACACTCTTTCTTTATGATTGATATCTGCCATAAAATTATCTGCCAAACTAAAAGTACTAAGACTTGTCTGATAGATCTCCTTTTCAGCATGAAATATACTCCAATTAAGGCTAAAAGTCAATTAAATTTGAACCATGTTAAGATAATATACATGGATGGCCGTGATAGTTTTATCGTTCATCAAATAAAAAGCTTTGGCTATGCAATTGAGGGAATAATCTACAGTTTTAACAAAGGAACTCACTTTAAAATCCATGTTGCTTTCGCAATTCTCGTTGCTGTTCTAGGATTAATCTATAAGCTTTCTGCCTATGAATGGCTGGCGATTATTTTGATTTCTTCCGCTGTCATCTCGGCCGAAGCGATTAATACTGCTATTGAAGAGGCTTGCGATGTTCTTCACCCTGAACATCACCCCGGAGCAAAACTCGCCAAACATTGTGCAGCAGGCGGCATACTTATCCTTTCTGTGGCTGCAGTTTTGATTGGTTTTCTGATTTTTGTCCCCAAGATTTTAAGTTAATCCCTTTGTGATAAAATTCTAAAAATAAAAATGGAGAAGAAAAGTTTTTTTATTAAAACCTTTGGTTGTCAGCAAAATGAAGCAGACAGCCAAAGGATTGCAAGCTATTACCTTGCCCGCGGTTATCGTCTGGCAAAGTCAATGAAATCAGCAAGTGAGATTGTAATTAACACCTGCATGATCAGGCAGTCGGCAGAAGACAGAGTTACCGGACTTGTCAAGAATATTGCCAAATCCGCCAACCGGTGGACGAGACCTAAAATAGTAATCACCGGCTGTATGGTCGGGATGGCCGCCCGCGATGAAACCGGCACATATCTAAAAACCTTAAGAGGTAGGATGCCTGAAGTTGACGAGTTCCTGCCGCTTGAGGAAGTCGGTTTTGACTATCCTGCACTAAGAAACGACGTTTCTCATTCCTGGGTACCGATATCAAACGGGTGCAATAATTTTTGTACTTTTTGTGTGGTACCTTTCACCCGAGGCAGGGAAGTCTCTAGGCCTTTTGGGGATATTATTTCCGAGATTAAAGAACTGGCAAGGCATGGCTGCGGGGAGGTTACTCTTCTTGGGCAAAACGTTAATTCATATGGCGCGGATCTTGTTAAAAATTCAAAAGCCGGGTACAGACTCCCCGGCGGCAGAGTAGTTAAACCGGTAATGGTAAAACATTTGGGAAGATACCGCATACCGACTTTGTTTCCGTATCTATTGGAAGAAGTTTGTAAAATTAAAGGCATCAAAAAAGTTAAGTTTATCTCCTCAAATCCGTGGGATTTTTCCGATGAACTGATTGAGGTAATTTCAAAAACCCCCAAAATTGACAGGAATATCCATCTACCCGTTCAGGCAGGGGATAATGATGTACTAAAGCGCATGAACAGATGGTACTTGCGGAAAGAATATATAAAACTCGCCCAAAAAATCAAAAACAAAGTAAAAGGAGCGAAGATTTCGACAGACATTATTGTCGGTTTTCCGGGTGAAACAAAAAAGCAGTTTGAAAATACCGTAGATCTGGCAAAAAAAGTAAATTTTGCCTATGCATATGTTGCCAAATACTCAGCCCGTCCAAACACAGCCGCAACCAAAGCACTTTCTGACGATGTCGACTACGCCGAAAAAGAGAGACGTTTCCACATCCTCGATCAGTTAATAAATCATACGGGGACAAATCGTTCTGCGGTGCACTGATTCCGAGTAAGTGCATACCCCGGTTTTTAAGCTGGAGATAAGTGTGAATCTACGAAGCGAGGAACAAAATACCACGGCCGCAAGGATCGTGTGTAGTTTATTTTTAGCGCCAAGTGCTAAACCACATAAATCTTTCCAGCAATTGAGGATTAATCGGATATCCTGAGGTAATTGGATAAAAGTAAAAAAACGCAAGAGCAAAAATTAAGATTATTAAAATCGTTAAAAATTTAAACTTTGTTTCCCAAATGTCTTTCAATAAAATCCCCAAAGCTATTGCCAAGAAGGGTATAGAAGGCAGGTAGTGGTATAAAAAAAGCAATCGCGGGGTAAAAATCCAGGGAAGCCAAAAAATAAAATAGCCTAAGAGCACTAGAATTAATTCCCTTTTGCGTTCGCTTATTAATTTGCCAATTTGATAAGAAATCGAAATTACTCCAGCCCAAAAAATTAAAGGATTTCCCAAAGCATAAATATAGCCGTTTTTGGGTCCGTATGTTTCAAGAGAAAAGTAAACTCCTCTGATATCCAGAATCCACGGACACCAGGTTCTTGGTCCGTCAATACCTTTGGGAACGCAAAACAATGCAGTTGTACCGTAAGGATGCTCAAGGTCGCTTCGGTTTTGGTACCACCAAATCTGTTTGTGCAAATCTATAAACTGGTTAATGCTGTGGCCCTGAATCCAAAATTGTCCATAGCTTGCAAGATAAATAAAAAACGGAACAATGGCAATTATCAGCAAAGGAAGCAATGATCTTTGATTTCTGACTCTTTCTAAAAAAACGAAAGCAAAAACTATAAGCAGTGCGTATGCGCCGGTCCATTTGCTTGCAATAGCTAACCCCAAAAATACTGAGGAGGCAAAAAGCCAAATTAATTTTTGTTTTTTTGAATAGAGAGCGGCAAAGATAAAGGCGCAAACGGAAAAAAACGTAATAAAAATGTCATTCATGGTGATTCGGCTCATCACAAGCGTCAAGTTTTCAAAAGCAAGAATAAGTCCTGCAAAAAGACCCGTTTTTTTGCCAAACATTATGCTCGCCAAAATTGCCGTTGCCAGAATTAGCGCGGTTCCAAAGATTGCGCTGGGTAGCCTCCATGCAATTGGGTTATCACCGAAGATTCTTATCGAAGCCGCTTGGATTAATTTTGCCAAAGGGGGGTGAAGCCAGTCATAGGCCGTTCCCTCTTCCGGCGGAGGCGAAAAAGGATCGTAAGCTGCCGGATTGTTTTGGGCATAGGCTCTGGCTGTTACAACGTGATAGACTTCGTCAAAGTAATATCTTGCGGGTTCATTTATTCTGTAGAGCCGAACTAGCGCTGAGAAAATTGCCAGAGCGGACAGAAGCAAAATAAATCTTCTTGACATCTTTTTGCAGTATACATCATCAAAACATCTTTAAGGCACGAGGATATATTATAATTTTTAGAAAATGCGCAAAGATAAAATATTTGTGTTTTTAACATTTGCCCTTTTCGGGTTCTTATTTTTTCATTTTGCCAAGAACATGCTGACAGTCCGGCCCGACGGCTGGTATGTCGGCCAGGTTAATCTTTATGGTGATTTGGTTTTCCACTTGGGATTCATTAATAAATTTTTGGAATCAGGGCAAATTTTTGCCCAAAATCCCGTTTACCCAACTGACAAACCTAATTATCCGATTTTTGCCGATTTTGTAACTTCGCAGGTTGCAAAAATTACGGGTGTGGATTTTGCATTGTTTATCACAACTTTGACGGCGGGAATACTTGTTATTTATGTTGCAAGATTGTTTATTCGGATTTTTATAAAAAATGAAAAAATAGTTTTTTTGGCGCTTTTGCTGTTTTTTGTAAATGGCGGTTTAGGATTCCATTTTCTTTTTTCAGATTTTCAAAATTCCCAAAAAAGCCTCTTCGATTTTTTTACCTCGCTACCAAGGGAATATACTGATGTTAAAGACCAGGGTTATTGGTGGATTAATACTTACCTTGCGTATTTTTTGCCCCAAAGAGGTTTCCTATTTGCGTTTCCCATAACTTTAACCGTTTTTGCACTTTTGTATCGCGGTTTTGTTAAAAATAGCTTGTCATTTTTGATTCTTGCCGGACTTTTGACAGGGATCTTACCGTTGGTTCAAGCACATAGCCTTTTTGTGATTTTCATAATCAGCGCTTTCTTTTTTGTGGCAACTGCTTTGAGTTTCAGAAAAAATAAGAAAAAAATCCTCGGATGGTTTTTATTTGTAATAACAACGGTACTAGTCGCTCTTCCCATGTTTAATTCGATTTCATCAAATACCAACTTTTTAAAATTTGTAAGATTTGATTTCGGATGGACGAGTGAGGAAAATATTGTTTGGTTTTGGCTAAAAAACCTTGGTTTATTCGGACCGGTGCTTTTAATATCATTATTTTGGCTTTACAAAAAAAACCGTCATTTCTTTTTTCTTTATATACCGGCAATAGTCATCTTTGCACTTTCAAATATTTTCGTTTTCCAGCCGTGGGAATTTGATAACAGCAAGCTTTTGATTTACTGGTTTTTCGCTTCAACTATAGTTGTGGCTTATTTCCTTCACGATCAGCTCTTTGCAGAAGCAATATTTAAAAAAATTTTAGGGGCTATTTTAGTTTTTTTGATGGTTTTTTCCGGAGGCTTGGATATTTTCAGAACTTTTACGCCGGTTACCTACTATCAGATTTTTACAGATGAGGATTTACAAGTTTCAAAAGCAGTAAAAAATTTAACGGCAAAAGATTCTATTTTTGTGACAGCACCTATACATAATCACCCGATTCCGGCACTTTCGGGCCGCTCTACTCTTGTGGGTTTTCATGGTTGGCTTTGGAGCCATGGAATTGATTATTACCAAAGGGCTTCGGACGTCCAGCGTATATATCAGGGTGGTGAAGAAGCAGAAGGTTTGATCAGAAAATATAAGGTTAATTATGTTGCCTTGAGTTCCTACGAGCGGGAGAATTTCAGCATAAACGTAAGTTATTTTCAGAAATATCCGAAAATCCCGCTTTCTGCGGATTGGATTGTATATGATGTTAGTAATTTATGGGCCGACGCAAACCGGCAAAACTAACCTTGCCCTTCAACTTGCTCGCAAGTTTCAGGGTGAACTAATCTCTGCAGATTCTAGGCAAGTTTATAAAGGCTTGGATATTGGGTCTGGCAAGGTTGGTTTTAGTGACGTTGTTTCCAAACACCATGGGTACTGGATGGTAAACGGAGTCAGAATTAATGGTTTTGACCTTACTGATCCGGGACAACAATTTTCAGCAGCGGATTTTTTAGAATTTGCTCACACCACGATGACACAAATCATTAGGGCAAAAAAAACACCGATAGTTGTTGGGGGGACTGGTTTCTATATTAAGGCCTTAATTGATGGTATAAGTACAATAGGTTATCCGAGAAATGAAGATCTTCGTCAAAAACTAGATAGATTGCCGGTCGATAGACTTTACAGGAAGCTTAAAAGATTAGACAGCAAGCGTGCTGAATCAATGAATGAGTCGGACCAGGCAAATCCGCGCCGTTTAATCCGTGCAATTGAGATAGCATTATCAAATCAAAAAGCCAAAACTACCCACTACCAACTACCCACTACCAACTACTTAATAATTGGTCTGACTGTACCAAATGAATATTTATACAAAAAAGCAGACAAGTGGCTTAATGACAGGATTGATCACGGACTGATTAAAGAAATCAAAACACTTCTTGAGACAGGTGTTGATTCTCAGTGGCTTGAAAATTTAGGTCTTGAGTACCGGTGGATTACAAAATATTTATTAGGTGAGAACTCCTATGAAGAATCACTCATTAGACTTAAAGGTGATATTCATTCTTTCATCAGACGTCAAAAGACATGGTTTAAAAAATTTAAAGGCATCCGTCTTTTTGACATATCCGGCAAAAACTATCAGGCACCAATAGAAAAAACAGTTAGCCTTTGGTACACTAGAGAAAATGAAGGAAGAGAAGAATCTAGTTAGGATTGAAATCTCCTATAAGACAATTATTTTTACAGCCCTGTTTATATTGGGTATTTGGTTTTTGATTCAGATTAAAGAAATAATTATTTTGATTTTTCTTTCTATTTTAATTTTGTCGGCTCTTTTAAAACCGGTCGATTGGTTGGCCTCTAAAAAAATCCCTCGAGTGTTAGCAGTAATTTTGGTTTATATTTTCGTCATCTCGGTACTGGGGTTTATATTTGGAACAATCGTTCCCCCGCTTGTGAAACAAACTACTGATTTTGTTGCTAAAACACCGCAAATCATTGAGTCGATCAACAATTTTCTTGTCTTTCACCAGATTCCTTCAGAAGATGTCTCCGGAGCAATAACAAGACAAATTGGCCAAATAGCAGAGAATTTTATTTCAATTTCAACGACCATCTTTTCAAGTATCTTCTTTATTCTGACGTTGTTTGTCTTGAGTTTTTATATGCTTTTGGAATGGAAAAAATTTATTAAGTTTGTTACCTCGCCTTTTTCCGGCATACAGGAAAAACTGGTCGCAAATATTGTTACCAAGGTTGAATACGGTCTGGGCAGATGGGTCAGAGGACAACTTATCTTGTCTTTGATAGTCGGTCTGATGACTTATATAGGACTTAGTCTTTTGGGTATTCCGTTTGCCCTGCCGCTTTCATTGATTGCAGCTATTTTGGAAATTGTGCCGATTGTCGGTCCGATAATTGCCTCAATTCCCGCAATATTGGTAGGTTTGGCCTCAGCGCCTATTTTGGGACTGGCTGTCGCCGCGCTATTTTTAATAGTCCAGCAGATTGAAAATAATTTATTGGTGCCGATGGTAATGTCGAAAGTTGTCGGGCTCCAGCCGCCGGTTATTATCATCGCTCTTCTTATCGGTGCCAAGCTTGCGGGAGTTTTAGGTGCGTTTTTGGCAATTCCCTTAGTGGTGGTTGCTAAAATCATTGCCGGCGAGCTGCTTTCCGAAGATCAAAAATTTGAAGAAGATTTAGAAGAGCAGTAAATATTCCTCAATAGGTAAATTTCTTTGAAAAAGTAGCGGGATTTTGATAGAATATAGCTTCACTTTCTGGGAAGAAGAACGGCTACCCTTCACAATCATGGTGAGGGGAGGAAAGTCCAGACAGCTGGAAGCGGGGTGCTCGGCGTAAGCCGGGACAGGTGACTGCTAGTCCCTAGAAGCTTTACCTACAAGCGGTTTTTAGGGCTCGGAGGGAATTAACCTTTCGGGAGAGCAACAGAGACGAGTAGGTGTGAAACGGGCAATCCTCCCTGCTGCAACCCAGATATGGATCGCAATTACCATGCTTCCGGGAGATCCAAAGTAGGGGCATTCGCCAAAAAGGCGGACTGAATGACAATCGTCATTTAGAGATAGATGGCCGTTAAAACAGAATCTGGCTTACCATCTTCCCAGAAAGTTTTTAATCTTAAAAATTTGACTATTTCCCAAAAAGGGTGCAATTATATAAATGTATGGTCAAAAAAGCCTTGATCAAAAGCTCTAAATCAAACACTTTATCCCAGGTTTTGATAGGTGCAACAGTTGTGATTATTCTGGTTGCGGTTTATCAAGCTGTAACTCAAAACGACATTACATCAATTGCCCCCACGCAATTATTTTTAGTTGCAGGAGTACTTGGGATTTTGGGTATCTACCTAAAAGACGAGAAGTAGTTGACATCATCTGTACTAATTAAATATTCTTTACATACTTGAGGTCCGGTAAAGGAGCCGCTTTTGTTTAGATCCTAGTGAAAAGGATTGCTGTTCTCATATCCAACAAGGGCAAAGGCACTAACTTACAGGCAATCATTGATGCTGTTGAATCTGGACTAATCCCTGCTAAGATAGTTGTGGTTGTCAGCGATGCGGAAGACGCCTATGGTGTCAAGCGTGCCAAGAAGCATCAGCTTAAAGTAGAAATCTGTCCAAAAAAAGAGGATTTACTCTCAATTCTTAACAAGTACGATCCCGCTTATATTGCCCTTGCCGGCTGGAAACAAATAATTTTGGATGAGACAATAGACGCTTTTCCAAATCGCATTCTCAATGTTCACCCCGGCCTTATCCCCGATTCCGTGAATAGTACAGTTGCGGCTCCTGACGGCACCCAAGCTCTCTGGAATAAAGGAAAGTTTACTAAAAAAGCAATTCAAAATTTTCTTGACCAAAAATCTACCTATGCCGGATCAACAATCCATTTTCTTTCCAAAGAATTTGATTTCGGCCCCGTTCTCAAAAGGGGTTTTGTCAAAGTACACAAAAACGATACAATTGATTCCTTATACGAAAGGTTAAAAAAAGAGGAGCACAAAATTTACATCGAATCTTTGCAAAAACTCTGCCAACCCGAGTAAAATAGCCTATATTCGCTCGCGGAAAATCGTCGAGTTTAACTCGACGGAATAAATGCGAGAGAATACATACTTCCGAGGGACTTACTCGGTGTGTTCTGCTCGCTCATGTAAACTAGAGAGGAAAATACCGAGGGCTTTTAGCCCTCGGAAGTTTATGGCAACAACGGTTCTCGTAATTGATGGCGGCGGAAGAGCAGCAGTCCTTGCCCACAAGTACTTGCAGAGCATACACGTCCAAGAACTTCTTGTTGTGCCCGGCAACGATTTAATCCGCATAATCTCAAAAAAACCGGTAAAAATTTTTCCTCATCTTAAAACAACGGATACCGCAGAAATTGTAGAAATTGCCAAAAAAGAAAAAGTCGATCTTGTTGATGTGGCCCAGGATGACGCAGTGGCCCGCGGGCTTTCGGATAGTTTAACTAAAGCAGGCATTAAGGTTTTTGGTCCGACTAAATTAGCAGGCCAGATTGAGTGGGACAAAGTATGGGCAAGAAAATTTATGAAAAAATTCAATATTCCTGCGCCTTCTTTTAAGGTTTGTCATTCGGAAGCTGATGGAATTAACTTTATCAAAAATCAAAACGATAGCAAGTGGTTTATCAAAGCTGCCGGTCTTGCTGCTGGCAAAGGCGCCCTTTTTGCAAAAAACAAAAAAGAGGCAAAAGATTCAGTCAAACAAATGAAAAATTTTGGCAAGAGCGGCAAAACTTATCTTATTGAGAAGTGTATTTTCGGCGAGGAATTTTCGGCATTTGCCCTAATTTCCAATAAAAATTTTCAAATAATCGGTTTTGCGCAGGACCACAAACAAGTTTTCGACGGCGACAGGGGGCCAAATACCGGCGGGATGGGCTGTTCTTCTCATCCCCAAGTTGTAAGTTTGAAAGTCGAGGCACAAGTCAAGTCAATAATAAAAAAGACCGCCCAAGGATTGTCCAAGTTGAGAAGACCATACGTTGGAATTCTTTATTTGGGCGGGATGGTAGATAAAGTCGGCAAGGTTTGGGTTATCGAATTTAATGCCCGCTGGGGAGACCCCGAAGCGCAGGTTATTTTACCGTCTGTCAAAAATGATTACTTCGAGCTGGTTACCTCTTTATTAAAAGGGTCAATGCCTAAAATAAAGAAAGATAACAAATATCGGGTAATTGTTACGGCCGCGTCCAAAGGCTATCCGGGCGATTATTCAAAAGTAATAGGTAAGGAAATTACTGGTTTTGATAAATTGTTAAAAAAAGTCACTGTTTTTGGGGCAGGTGCCAAATATGAGAATAAGAAATGGAAGACTGCGGGCGGCAGGCTTTTTTATGTTTTGGGAGAAGGCCAAAATGTTGCACAGGCGCGAGAAATGGCCTATAATGCACTTTCTTTAGTCGATGTCAAAGGTAATAACTTACATTACCGCAGAGACATCGGCTATCGTGATTTAGAGAGGTTTTATCGAAAAAAAGGGTAAATATTGATTTGGTATCATTAGCCAAATGATTCATGAAGTAAGAATAGCCTCAAAAACTCCAAAAGACCCGAAAGGGCAGGATCTTCTTGCGGAAATAAAACGAACACTCCACATAAAAACAATCAAAAATATTAAAACCGCCAAAGTTTACCGCCTCGAAGGAATTTCCAGAAGCGATGCAAAAAGATTTGTGAAGATAGTTTTATATGAACCGATTGATCAGAAGATGTCCTTTAACAAGCCGATTTTTAAATCAAAAGATATAACTCTTGAGGTTGTCTATAAACCCGGTGTAATGAATCCGGAGGCGGCATCTTTAATAAAAGCCGCAGGCGATATCGGGATTAACCTAAGATATGCCGATTCATCATGGGAATATGCTTTTTTTGGTAAAGTCCAAAAATTCGATCTTCAGAAAATAATAAAAAGGCTTCTGGTAAACGAGACGGTTGAACACGTTGTTAAAGCTCCCCCAAAAACTTTAAAGATTGACGGCCAAACTCCTTCTGTGCAAAAAGTTGCGATAAGAGATCTCTCGGATGATCAACTTATGGACATATCTCGTGATCGCCTATTTTTAAATTTAGAAGAAATGAGGGTTATTAAAAATTACTTCAAAAAAATAGGAAGAGACCCGACTGATTGCGAAATTGAAGTTTTGGCCCAAACATGGAGTGAACATTGCGTACATAAAACCTTCAAAGCAAAATTGATTGTTGATGGAAAAGAAAAGTTGCCCCTATTTGAAAGAATCAAAAAAAGTGCAAACTACAATAAAGAATTAATAGTTTCGGCCTTTGTTGACAATTCCGGCGTCATCGATTTTTTTGACGGGTGGGCGATTAACGGAAAAGTCGAAACACATAATAGTCCCTCGGCAATTGAGCCGTACGGTGGAGCAATGACCGGCTCGGGAGGAGTTTTTAGGGACGTTCTGGGAACAGGTTTAGGAGCAAAGCCGATTGTCTCAACCGACATTTTCTGTTTTGCGTCGCCCAATCTTTTGCAAAAAGAATTGCCGCCCGGATGTCTTCCGCCGGATTATCTTTTGAGAAAAGTGGTTTACGGAGTCCGCGATTACGGAAATCGAGTGGGGATTCCAACGAACAACGGTTCTGTGCACTTTCACAAAGATTTTCGCGCAAAGCCGACGGTTGCAGTCGGATCATTTGGGATTATTAAAAAATCAAAATCCCAAAAAGGGAAACCAAAAGTCGGCGATTTGATTTTGACAATCGGCGGAAGGACCGGCAGAGACGGTATCCATGGCGCGACTTTCTCGTCGGGCGAGATGACGGCAAAAACTCTCGATGTTTTGGGCTCTGCGGTTCAAATAGGAAACGCCATTGAAGAAAAAAGAATCATTGATTTGGTTTTGGCCTTATCAGAAGAAAATTTAATTAGAGCAGTTACCGATTGCGGTGCCGGCGGTTATTCTTCGGCAATCGGTGAAATGGCAAAAAGTCTGGGAGCCGAAGTCTATTTAGAAAAAGTTCCTTTAAAATATGCTGGACCTGCTCCCTGGGAAATTTTTCTTTCCGAGTCTCAGGAAAGAATGGTAATTGCAATCGACCCCAAAAATCTCAAAAAAGTTGCCAAACTTGCCAAACTTTATAACGTTGAGATAGCTGCAATTGGCAAATTTACAGGCAATAAAAGATTAGCAGTGGTATACAAAAAACAAACGGTTTGCGATCTTTCGATGGAATTTTTGCATGACGGTTTGCCGCAAAGAAAAATGATCGGAGCAAGCATCAAAAGAAAGACGAAAGAAAAACTGCCGCCAAAACATATTGATATAGAAAAAATTTGGCCAAAGGTAATGTCGCACGGCAATGTTTGCTCGAAAGAATCGATAATCCGAATGTATGACCATACTGTCCAGGGAAAAAGCGCTCTTTCTCCATTGGGCGGGGTGGATTTTTCTGCCCCAAATGACGGTGTTGTCATCAAGCCGCTTTTAGGCAAGCCTTATGGATTGGTAATTGCCCATGGCTTGAACCCGCAACTTGTAAAAATCGACCCTTACTGGGGAAGCGTTTGGGCAATTACAGAGGCTGTTTCCAATTTTGTTGCAATCGGTGGCGATATTGGTGATGCGGCTTTAATTGATAATTTTATCTGGCCGTTTCCGGATAAGGGATCTTTGGCCGATTTGGATAAATCTGTTGATGCCTGTTTTGATATGGCCAAAACACTCGGTGTTCCTTTTGTCTCCGGCAAAGACAGTCTCTCCTCCACGTATCGGTATCCTGACGGCAAAGTCTTAAAAATTCCGCCGGTTCTTTTAATTTCGGTTTTTGGAAAAATTGCAGATATTAAAAAAACGCAAAGTTCTGAGTTTAAAAAGATTGGGTCGACTATAGTTTTAGTCGGCAATTTAGATTTTAAAAACCTCGGCGGATCAGCCTATTTTGATGTTGTGAATGCGTCTGGTGCCGTTCCAAAAGTCGATATAAAAAATCTTAACTCGATTTTTTCTGTAGTGCATTCGGGCATTTCCTCGGGCAAAATTCTTGCGTGTCATGATATATCGGAAGGCGGCATGGCCACAGCCGTTGCCGAGATGTGTTTCGGTGCGGGTTTTGGCGCATCAATTGATCTTTCATTCTTTAAAACGAGGACGGACCTCGTTTTGTTTTCGGAAACTGCAGGCTGTTTTTTGGCAGAGGTGGAAAATGAAAAAACTGCAAATCAGCTTTTTGCCAAAGTGCCTCACGTCATTCTCGGTAAAACAATTACCGATCCAATTATCCGCGTTAATCAGAGTTCTAAAAAAATCTGTGAAGTTGCGGTGAGTCAACTTAAGTTAGCTTGGCAAAAGCCTATGGAGGAGATATTTCATTAAGCCCTATGTTAAAACCTAAAGTAGCTATTTTAATAACGGACGGAACGAATTGCGATGAAGAGCTTTATTATGCCTTCGAAAAAAACGGCGGTGATCCAGAATATGTGCACGTCAACGAGTTAAGAGACAAAAGTCAAAATCTAAAAAATTATAAAATTCTGGCACTGCCTGGCGGTTTTGCATACGGAGACGACGTGGCTTCCGGCAAGATTTTGGCGGTTGAACTTATCAGTTTCTTAAAAGACCAATTGACGGATTATATAAATAAGGAAGGATTAATTCTTGGAGTCTGCAACGGTTTTCAGGTCTTGGTGCGTACCGGTCTTCTGCCGTTTGGTAATTTGGGAAGGATGGATGCGACTTTAGCTCAAAACGAAAGCGGCCATTTCGAATGCCGTTTTGTCAAAATAAAAATTGAAAAATCCCAAGCCAAGCTTCTAGACACGTATGCAGGTCAAACTTTAGATATCGCCGTAAATCATGGAGAAGGAAAGTTTTACACAACCCCCCAAAATCTAGAAAAAATGGAGAAGCAAAAATTAGTCTTCTGCCGGTACAGTGACGAAGGAGACAGAAAAACTCAAAAATATCCGGCAAATCCCAACGGATCGATAAATGCAATTGCCGGAGTCTGCGATCCGACAGGACGAACCTTGGGCTTAATGCCCCATCCGGAAAAAATTGTTGATTTGACCCAGCATCCAAATTGGCGCAGAGGCAACGTCGAGGCAAAAGGAGGCTTTATATTTGAAGGCATGATAAAATTCGCAAAACAAAAATGAAGACAAAAAAGATTTCTTACGCTCAAGTCGGCGACGATTATTACACAAAAGATCCCATTAAAAAAATGGCGCAGGCAGCTGCCCGGCAAACGGCCGTAGAAGGAAGTTCAGGATTCAAGGAAATTACGGACAGCAGAGGTGAATCGGCATTCGTCTGGCAACAAGGTCAAACCTTATTTGCCTCTGTTGTTGAAGGACTCGGTACCAAAAATTTAGTTGCGGATGATATGCGCAAAGTTACCGGCAAAACTTATTATGATGTCATTGGGCATGATACTGTTGCCACAATTATCAATGACCTAATCACAGTTGGAGCCAAACCAAGGGTTGTTCATGCTTATTGGGCAATCGAAGACAATAGCTGGTTGCAGGACAACGCGCGAACGAAAGATTTTGTAAGCGGGTGGCGGGACGCTTGCAAAATATCAATGGCTACATGGGGGGGTGGAGAAACGCCAACACTTAAAGGAATTGTCGAAAAAGATACGGTCGATTTAGGCGGTTCAGCAATCGGGGTTATTGATGCTAAATCCCGTTTGATTGTTGATAAAAACCTAAAAGAGGATGACCGGATATTGTTTCTCAAAAGCAATGGAATTAATTGCAATGGTTTGTCGCTTGCGCGGGCTGTTGCCAAAAAACTGCCAAAAGGTTACGCAACCAAATTGCCTGACGGCAAAACGTATGGGGAGGCAATTCTTACTAAAACCAACATCTACGCAAAACTAATCCAAGATCTTCTGGATGCCAAAATTGATATTCATTACATTTCAAACATTACCGGGCATGGATTGAGAAAAATAATGCGCGCCCGCGGCAGCTTTACTTACATTATCGAAAAACTTTTTGAGCCTCGGGAAGTTTTTATTTTTATTCAAAGGCAAGCGGGTCTTTCGGATTATGAAATTTATGAAACTTTAAACATGGGACAGGACTATGCAATTTTTCTGCCTGCCAAAGATACCAAAAAAGCCCAAAGTATCATCAGAAAAAACGGATTTGAGAGTCTCGATGCGGGATATATCGAAAAAGGCCCACGTCAGGTAATCATCAAACCAAAAAAAATTACATTTTCTTCAGAAACTTTGGACTTGAGATAAAGCTTCACCAATTGACTGTATTTTGTTTTAAGGGCATAATGGTTTTTCCGTTTTCATTCTTTGCTATGAGTAAAAAATCAAAAAAAGCCGCAGTTAAAGTTAAAGACCTTGTAAAGAAATATGAGGACTTAGCAGCAGTTGATAATATTTCGTTCGAAGTTTACGAGGGAGAAATTTTCGGAATACTTGGGCCAAACGGTGCCGGCAAAACTACAACTCTGGAGATAGCAGAGACCCTCAGGAAGCCAACATCCGGCCAAATAGAGGTTGACGGTCTTGATATTTTAAAAAATGCTTGGGAAGTAAAAAGAAGGATTGGTGTTCAGCTTCAGGCAGCCGGATTTTATCCTGACCTTACTTTGGTTGAGCTTTTAAAAATGTTTGCCAGTCTTTACCAGGTTGAGATTGATCCAGTGAGCATTCTTAAAAAGTTTTCACTTGAGGATAAAAAAAAGTCTTACTTTCAAAAACTTTCAGGCGGCCAGAAACAGCGTTTTTCTCTGGCAACCACACTTATAAATAATCCTAAGATTGTTTTCTTGGATGAACCGACAACTGGCCTTGATCCCCAAGGCAGGGCAAATCTTTGGCAGGAAATAAAAAATATTCATAAGACCGGCAAAACGGTAATTATTACAACCCATTATATGGAGGAAGCGGAAAAATTGTGCGATCGCCTGGCAATTATGGACCACGGAAAAATAATAAAAATAGGCTCACCGCATCAGTTGATTAATGAACTTCTAAAAACAGGTTTCAAAAGGGAGATAGAAATAAAAAAAGCAACACTCGAGGACGTATTTTTAAATTTAACCGGCAGACAATTAAGAGAGGAATAATATAAAGTCAAAATCGCCAAGCCAAATCAGGCCTTTTTTTGCCATTGCTTACTTTGGATTAAGGGCACAGCTTAGAAACCGGGCTACTGTCTTTTTCGGATTCGTTTTTCCCTTAATGTTTATTTTTGCTTTTGGGTTTTTTGGCCCAAGCAGCGCAAGTATCTCAATAGGTATTCCTGAAAACGGTCAGTCAACTGCAATTTATAGCGATATTTCCAAAATCGAAGGTGTCAGTATTCAAAAAGGCAATCCTGCGGACCTTAAAAGAGAACTTTCGGCGGGAAAATTGACAGCGGTTTTAATAACCGAAAATGGTTCGGGTGACGTGAAGTTATTAATTTCACAGGCTAATCAGAATCAGGCGCAGGTTGCCCAAAGTATCGTTTCGGGCGTGATTGCCAAAGAGAATTTAAGCATTGCCGGAATTGACAATCAGCCGGTAAATTTAACTGTCGAGAAAATTTCGGGCAGAGCATTTAGGTTCATCGATTTTTTCCTGCCCGGGATGATCGGTTTTGCAATTTTGGCAACGGCCGTCAACAATACCGCATTTGGGCTTATTTTTTTGAAAAAGACTTTAGTATTAAAACGCATTTTCGCAACACCGACGAAAGGTCTGACAATTCTTACAGGACAGGGAGCGGCAAGAGTTCTAGTCGCACTTGCTCAAGCATTGGTAATTGTTGCTGCGGGCGTCTGGGTTTTTGATTTCACCCTGATACACGGCATATTAACATTAATCCAGATCATTTTTCTTTCCGTAATCGGCCTCTTGGCCTTTATGGGGTTTGGACTTTTTATAGCAGGGGTTGCAACCGACGAAAACTCCGTCGTTCCGTTAACAAACATAGTAGTTTTTCCTCAATTTTTAGTTGCTGGGACTTTTTTCCCAATTGAAAATCTTCCAAAGATTATCCAGCCTTTTGTGAATAGTCTTCCTTTGGCTTTTTTCAATTCAGCGATTAGAAAAATTACAACTGAAGGTGTTTCTATTGATCAAGTTTTTCCCCAGCTTCTGGGGCTTTTGGCCTGGAGCTTTGTTGCGTATATTGCTGCTGCTCTTACTTTTAAATGGGAATGATGATGTTTTCAGAATTGATCGGGATTAATTCTGATTATTTTATCATCTCCCTCAACAGGCTTTCCTCTGCCATCTTGGTTACTTGTCGATATGTATAAAAATCCGTCGGGTCCGACAATTACATCCCTGATTCTGCCGAATTGTTCCTTGAAATGAGAAGATAAAACGGCTGACTCTCCCTGCAGTTTTGCTTGAAATAGTGCCTGACCTTTTAGCCCTCCAAAGAAAATTGAACCGTCTGCATATGCCGCTCCTGCCGGTGCCCAGGTCTCGGTACCGCTATGCAGCACTGGTTTTTCTATTCCATCCTGTGTTTGATCCCCGCGAATTGTCGGCCAGCCGTAATTTTTACCAGGCTTAATGATATTAAATTCGTCCGTTGCCGATTCGCCATGCTCCGTTTCCCAAAGCTTGCCGTTTTCGTCCCAGGCAATTCCCTGAGGATTCCTGTGCCCATATGAATAAACGCGGGTTCCAAACGGGTTACCTGGGACGGGATTCCCTTCGTCTGTCACCCTTAAGATTTTGCCGGCTAAAGAATTCACATTTTGTGCAAGGGAAGGATTACGGGCATCGCCTGTGGTTATGTATAAATTTTTGTCCGGGCCGAATTTTATTCTGCCGCCGTCATGAAATATTGCACCGGGAATCGCATCGACAATAATTCTTTCCTCAGTAAATGTTTCACCGTCAAAACGAAATCGCGAAACCCTGTTTTGCGTATTATCTCCATTACCTCTGTAAGTATAGTAAAGATAAACAAACCGATTATTTTCAAAATCAGGATGGATTGCGATTCCATGAAGCCCGCTTTCACCGGCTTGCAGAACATTATCAAGCGCAAAAATTCTGCTGATGTTTCCTTCAGCATCAATTAAATTTACCGTACCTTTGCGCTCGGTAGCCAAAAGATCACCGCTTGGTAAAAATGCCATAGCCCAGATAACTTCCAGATTTTGGGCATAGACAGAGATTGCTTCTTTTGAGGTTTCTTGGGGCTGATTGTCATTTTTGAACTGAGGGATATTTATGGTTCGGTTTTCCGGCGGTTTTTTAGCAAGGTAAATGATTATGCCGACCAATATCACGGCGGCAATAGCCAAAATGACCAAATTCCTTCGAGACACAATGGCATTATACATGGACGGTAAGATCAGTGTTTGGACACTGGGATTTAGATTTAATCCCATAATTATTGCTTTTTTGACAAAATATGTTTAGAATACGTCAATGGCGGGACAAAAAGACGTAAAAATTGCAACATTGGGTTCCCATTCCGCCCTGCAAATTTTAAAGGGTGCCAAAGACGAGGGCTTTAGAACAATCTGCATTGCAACCCCAGACAGAATTTCTCTTTACAGCCGCTTTAATTTTATCGACCAGATTTTAAAAATCCCTTCTTTTTCCGACTTCCCTAAAATAGAAAACATTCTAATTGCGCAAAAAGCAATTATTATTCCGCACGGATCTTTCGTTGCTTATCTTGGGCTGGAAGCAAATAAAAAAATGAAAGTTTCTTATTTTGGTAATAAAAAAGTTTTGGATTGGGAATCAGACAGATTAAAACAAAGACTGTGGATGGAAAAGGCCGGCGTGCCGGTTCCTAAGCGTTTCAGAAAGGCAAGCGAAATAGACAGACCCGTGATAGTTAAATCATATGGCGCAGCAGGCGGCCATGGTTACTTCTTTGCTAAAAATAAAAAAGAATTTCAATTGCGGTTTAAAAACTTTCACGCCAAAGAATACATAATCCAGGAGTATGTTATCGGTGTTCCTCTTTACATCCATTATTTTTATTCGCCGCTTACAAAAAAACTGGAGATCCTTTCCATAGATAAGCGCTACGAAACAAATGTCGACTCCTTGGGGCGTATTCCTTCCCAGAACCAGCAAGGTTTGGGAATCGAACCGTCATTTGTAGTTGTCGGCAACAGCCCCCTAACACTTCGGGAATCTCTGCTTGCAGAGGCCTTCGAAATGGGTGAAAGAGTCGTTGAAACTTCCCAAAAATTAATTGACGGAGGTATCTGGGGACCTTTTTGTCTGGAGACAATAATTACACCCGAACAAAAATTTTCGATTATTGAAATTTCGTGCAGAATTGTTGCCGGTACCAACCTTTATGTGACCGGTTCCCCTTATTCTGCTTTATATTATGACCGTGAAGTTTCGACAGGAAGAAGAATTGCCATGGAGATCAAAAAAGCAATAAAGCTCAAAAAACTTAAAAAAATCGTAAATTGATTATGAAAAATAATTTAAAAAACTGGCAGGGGACAGCTTGCGTAATCGGTGTTGATTTCGGCGATTCCGGAAAAGGACGGCTTGTAGACGAGTTGGCAACACGTGCCCATATTGTTGCTCGTTACAACGGCGGTTCCAACGCCGGGCACACTGTCAAAAATAAATTCGGCAAGTTTGCCCTGCACATTATGCCATCCGGAATCTTTAATCCGAAAACAATTTGTCTTATAGGAAGAGGCGTTGCCGCAAATCTTGAATCGTTGGTTTTGGAAATGGAAACAGTCAAAAAGGTTGGCGTATCTTTAAAAAATCTACTTATTGACGAACAGGCAACAATAACCATGCCTTGGCATATGATGCGCGAATCTTTTAGGGAAGAAATTAAATCTTCAAGTATCGGTACAACCAGAAACGGTGTCGGCCCAACATACGTAGATAGAACCGAAAGGGTAGGATTGCGTATCAAAGATTTGACTGGAGCCGATTTTAAAGATAAATTTGCTCAAGAAGCAAAAATCCAAAACAAAATATTTAATTTAAAATTAAATGTTGGCAAAATCTTAAAAAAATATACCAAAATCCGAAAAATTATAAAGCCGCATGTTGCCAGTACTGTTTGTGTACTGAAAAATGCTCAAAAACAAGGTAAAAATATATTATTTGAAGGTGCGCAGGGTTGGCTTTTGGATATAGATTTTGGAACATATCCATTTGTTACCTCCTCAAATACAGGGGTTCTAGGCATTTGGCGTTCATTTGATATTCATCCTTCGGAAATTAACCATGTCATTGGCCTTACTAAATCATATCTCACAAGAGTTGGCGCAGGGCCGATGCCTACTAAAATTGGAGGAAAAATTGAGGATAAAATTGTAGAAATTGGTCAGGAGTTTGGAACGACAACCGGCCGTCGAAGAGATATCGGATGGCTTGATTTGGTAATTTTAAAGTCGGCGGCAAAATCAAATAGGCTTACCAGTCTTGCCGTAACAAAATTGGATGTCTTATCTGGTCTTAAAAAAATTTATGTCTGTACTGCATATAAAAAAGCCGGTATAAAAACCGGTTATATTATCGGTAATGCAGAGTATTTAAGAGACTGTGATCCAGTTTATGAACAATTACCTGGCTGGAATGATGATATCTCAAAAGTCCGCAATTTTGCCAAGCTTCCAAAGAATGCCCAACGTTATCTTAAGCGAATAGAAAAATTTATTGATGTCTCTATTAGCTTTATATCAGTTGGTCCTGCAAGAGGAGATGCAATATATGTCTAAGCCAACTATTACAGTTATAGGTAGTCATAGCGCACTTGATGTATGTCGTGGTGCTAAAGACGAAGGTTTTAAAACATTAGTTATTGTTGAAAAAGGCAGAGATAAAACTTATGCAGAATATTTCAAGACAAAAGGGGCCCTCGGCTGCGTAGACGAAGTGCTTTATGTCGATAAATTTAAAGATATTCTTTCTGCCAAAATTCAAAACGAACTAAAAAAGCAAAATTGTATTTTTATTCCGCACCGTTCTTTCGAAGTTTATCTCAATGACTATAATGCTATCGAAAAGAAATTTAAAATTCCGATTTTTGGTAATAAATTTCTGCTCAGAGCAGAAGAGCGAACAGAGAAGATAAATCAATATGACATTTTGGAAAAAGCGGGAATTAAACACCCGAAGATTTTTAAAAATCCTAAAGATATCGATAGACTTGTGATTGTCAAAGTAGCAGAGAAAGAGAGAGGATTCGAAAGAGGTTTCTTTCTCGCTTCTTCTTTTTCTATTTATAAAACAAAATCCAATAATTTAATAGAAAAAGGGAAAATTACGAAAGAAGCTTTAGTATCAGCTACGATCGAAGAATATATTTTAGGCGTACAAGTAAATTTTAACTTTTTTTATTCTTATATATCAGATAGATTGGAACTCATTGGAACAGACACGAGACGCCAGACGGATATTGAAGGCTTTCTTAAAATGCCAGCCGAAGAGCAGTTGACATTAAAGAGTCCACAAAAATATGAAGAAGCCGGTCATATTGCAGTTACCATTCTTGAGTCATTACTTGATCCTGCTTTTGATATGGGCGAAAGATTTATTAAAGCAGCAAAAAAAATGTTTCCACCAGGGGTTATCGGTCCGTTTTCGCTTCAAGCCTCAATTATTCCTGGTCCTCCAAAGAAAGAAATTGTTGTTTTTGATGTTTCACCAAGAATGCCGGGAAGCCCCGGTATATCGGCAACTCCTTATTCAAATTATCTTTTCGGCCAGTCACTGAGTATGGGCAGGAGAGTTGCTATGGAAATTAAAAAGGCAATAGATAACAATAAGTTAAAGGAGATTACGACATGAACGATATAAACTTTAAAATTTATCAATCCCCTTTTAGCTGGCGATACGGCAGTGATGAGATGCGCCAGATTTTTTCGGAAGAAAAAAGAAGGAGACTTTGGAGAAAGATTTGGGTTGCACTTGCCAAAGCGCAAAACAAAGCAGGGCTTGTTGCAGACAGCGAATTTAATGATTTAAAAAAGCACGAGTCGGCAGTTGATATTAAGCGGTCTTTGGAAATCGAAAAGGAGATTTACCACGATTTGATGGCAGAAGTCAGAGTATTTGCCGAAAAAGCCAAAGTCGGCGGCGGTAAAATTCACCTCGGCGCAACCAGCATGGATATTTCAGACAACGCGGATACCATCAGAATTAAAGAAGCATTAAGCCTGGTCGAAAAAGAACTTATAGATCTTCTCAAAAGCTTTACTTCGCAAATAAAAAAATACCAGGATGTAGTTTGCATGGGATATACACACCTTCAGCCTGCAGAACCGACGACTTTAGGTTACCGGCTTTGTCTGTATGCCCAGGATCTGCTGAATGATTTAAAGATATTAAGATTTGTCAAAAATAATTTGAAGGCAAAAGGGATTAAAGGTGCAGTTGGTACGAGTGCTTCGTACGAGAAACTTCTAAAAAATACAACAATGGATGCTTTCAAATTGGAGCAGGAAGTTATGTCAGACTTAAATCTTTCAGAGTCAACTGTGGCCGGCCAAACATATCCAAGAAAAACCGATCTGAACCTAATAATCGTTCTTGCATCGATTGCCCAATCGATCCATAAATTTTGTCTTGATTTAAGACTTATGCAATCACCGAATTTTGGCGAATGGTCGGAACCGCTGGACACAAAAAGAGTTGGCTCATCCGCAATGCCCTTCAAAAGAAATCCCGACAAAAGCGAAAAAGTATGTTCTTTGGCTCGCTATATTCAGTCACTGGTTCAGCTTGCTTGGGATAATGCTGCCAATTCATTTTTGGAAAGAACATTGGATGATAGCGCAAACCGCAGAATTTTTATTCCTGAAAGCTTTTTAGCAGCAGACGAAATTCTTGTCGAGACAAATAAGCTAGTCGCTGGTTTAATTGTTTACGAACAAAATATTAAAAGTAATCTTGACAAGTATGGCAGGTTTGCAGGAACTGAAGTTTTGATGATGGAGGCCGTAAAACGCGGTGCAAACAGGCAAGAAATTCATGAGACAGTACGGAAAATATCAATGCAGGCCTGGGGAGAAGTCAACAAAGGTAATCCAAACCCCTTGGTAGATTTATTAAAAAGCGATAAAATTATCAGCAAATTTATAAAAAGTGGCGAGATAAACACTTTAACTGATCCTGCTACACACACAGGACTTGCTCAAATGCGGTGCCAGATGTTCTTAAAAGAGCTAAAAAAGGAAAAAGTAGTATGAAGAAAAATCCGCAGGTTGCGATTGTGATGGGTTCGGATTCGGATTTAGAGGTAATGTCTGAGGCCGCCAAAGTTTTAGACGAGCTTTCGCTTTCTTACGAAATAGCTGTTCTTTCGACTCACAGGGTTGCGGAAGAAACGTCTGATTTTGCCAAAAGTGCCAAACAAAAAGGTTTTAAAGTTTTGATTGCCGGAGCAGGCGGAGCGGCTGCTCTTCCGGGATCAATTGCTTCATTAACAATCCTTCCTGTTATCGGAGTGCCGATTTTGACAAAATCAATGGAAGGATTGGATTCTTTGCTTTCAATTGCCCAGATGCCGCCGGGCGTTCCGGTTGCAACCGTGGGAATAAACGGCGCCAAAAATGCAGGAATTCTGGCAGCGCAAATAATTGCAACTTCTGATTCTTTAGTGGAGAGAAAACTTTCTGAGTACAAATCAAAACAAAAAAAAGAGGTTCTTTTAAAAAATAAAAAACTTCACCAAATAGGCTGGCTGAAATATCTCAAGGAAAAGGGGCAATGATCGACAAAAAAACAATTGTAAAAAATATTCCGCTTGCTGTAAAAACAGTTTCGTTCCCAAAACTCGGCAAGAAAAAAAGCGGCAAGGTCCGCGACTGGTACATTAAAAACAGCCTAAGGATTTTAATTGCAACTGATAGAATATCAGCGTTTGACAAAGTGTTGGGTTTGGTGCCTTTTAGGGGAGCGGTTTTGAATAAACTTTCCGAATTCTGGTTTAACCAAACGCGTGACATTTGCGCAAACCATATGATCGGGACAATAGACCCAAACGTAATGCTTGTTTCCGAATGTCAGGCTTTGCCTGTCGAAGTTGTTGTGCGCGGTTATATCACCGGCGTTACTGACACATCCCTGTGGAAAAGATATTCTGAGGGGCAAAGAGTAATTTACGGCATAAAGTTTCCGGATGGCTTGGTAAAAAACCAAAAACTCAAAAAGCCGGTTATAACCCCCACAACGAGAGGAACCGGTTCAGGCGGACACGATGAACCGATAACTTCGGTTGAAATTATTAAAAAAAAGCTGGTTTCGGAAAAAAATTGGAGGCAAATTGAAAAAATCGCCCTGAAACTTTTTGAAAGAGGTACACAAATAACCAAAAAGGCAGGTTTTATTCTTGCGGATACAAAGTACGAATTTGGGCTCGATAAAAGCGGTAAAGTCACTTTAATTGATGAAATACACACGCCGGATTCATCGCGTCTTTGGCTGAAAGCGACGTATAAAGAAAGATTTAAAAAAGACAAGGAAGTTGAAAGTTACGATAAAGAAGTTATGAGACTTTGGTTTGTGAAACAGGGATATAGAGGGCACGGCAGAGCACCTCAAATGCCAACTGAGGTAATTGCCAATATTGCCCAAAGATACATACAAGTTTTTGAAAAAATAACCGCAGAAAAATTTGAATTGGATTTTTCGATCTCTCCAAAGGCACGAATATTGGATGCTTTGTCAAAGCTAATCTAATGGTTTTAGTATTTAATTTTGGCGGCCAGTATGCACATTTAATTACTAGGAAAGTACGCGAACTCGGAGTAAAAAGTGAACTTGTGGTTCCTGATATTACCGCTGGCCAAGTAAAAAAGCTAAATCCTCAGGCGATTATTTTTTCAGGAAGTCCCTATTCTGTTTATGATAAAAATGCGCCTCATCCCGATATTAAAATTTACAGTCTTGGAATTCCAATTTTAGGGATTTGCTACGGTCATCAGCTTTTGGCTTATCAATTAAAAGGTCAAGTTTCGTCAGGCAAAAGTAAACAATTCGGTAAGGAAAAACTTTTTATTTCAAAATCCCCTCTATTTTCAGGTTTATCAAAACAAGAGCAGGTTTGGTTCTCTCACGGAGATCATGTAAACTCACTGCCTCCGGATTTTAGAGTGATTGCGTCGACTTCATCTTCTAAAATTGCGGCTATGGAAAATTTAAAGAAAAAATATTTCTCCGTTCAATTTCATCCGGAGGTCACCCATACAAAAAAAGGAATGAGGGTGCTATCCAATTTTCTATTTGATATTGCGAAAGCAAAGCGTGACTGGAATTTAAAAAATTTAAAGGCAAGTATTGTTAAAAATCTCAAAACAGATTTAGCAGGAAAAAGTGTCTTGATGGCTCTTTCTGGAGGGGTAGATTCTTTAGTTGCCGCAACTTTAATCAAAGAAGCAATCGGCAGCAATCTGCACTGTGTATTTATAGATACCGGCCTTTTGAGAAATTATGACATCAAAGATCTCAACAAAGTAGTCAAAAGCGTAGGATTTAAAAATTTAAAAATAATATATGCCCAAAATCAATTTCTGAAAGCCTTAAAAGGAATCACAGACCCTGAGGAAAAACGCAGGCAAACAGCTAAAGTTTATTTTTCAATTCTTGAAGAAGGAGCAAGAAAGATCGGGGGTATTGAATATCTTGCTCAAGGCACAATTTATCCGGACAGAGTTGAATCGGCACAAACCTCAAAGCATGCCGACAAAATTAAAAGTCATCATAATGTTACCCTTCCTTCTGGCCTAAAGCTTAAAATTATTGAGCCATTGGCTGATTTTTATAAAGATGAGGTTAGAAAAATCGGAAGGATTCTAAAAATTCCCCAGGAATTTTTAGATCGTCATCCGTTTCCTGGGCCGGGGCTGGCGATTCGGATATTGGGGGAAGTGACAGATGATCGTCTGGAGATTTTAAGGCAAGTCGACGAAATTTTTATTTCCGAGCTTAAAACGAATAATATATATAAGGGAGGCTCGTTCCATTCGCCTTCCTTGCGACCCTCACAAAATTCGGGTCTAAAGGAAGTCCCAAGTCAGTCGATTTATTTAAATGTAGCCCAAGCTTTTGCGGTGCTTCTTCCGGTTAGAGCTGTTGGAGTTATGGGAGATGCGCGTACCTATTCGTATATCGTTTCTTTAAGGTCGGTTGACACCGAAGATTTTATGACTGCCGACTGGTCTAAAATTCCCTATGACGTTTTGGAAAAAGTCTCGTCCCGAATTGTCAATGAAGTCCGTGGAGTTAACCGGGTAGTCTACGATATTACCCAAAAACCTCCAGCCACAATCGAGTATGAGTAAGTTGAAACTTTCCGATTTGGTTGTTGTGACGTCAAGCCCTGATAAACTTGCAGAGATTAATGAGATTTTGGGAACCAATCACAAAGTTTCCAAACTGGATATTCCGGAAATCCAGTCATTGGATCTTGATGAAGTAATTGAAAATAAGGCAAAATCGGCTTACCAAAAAATCAAAAAGCCGGTTTTGGTTGAAGACATCTCGTTTGAAATCAAAGCATTGAAAGGGTTACCCGGAACTTTTATCAAATTCTTTTTAACAACATTGGGCACCGAAGGAACTGTTGCGTTTGTTAAAGGCGAAGATACAACTACTAAAGTTACGGCTGCAGTAGCGATATTCGATGGCAAAAATCTAAAAGTTTTCAAAGGAACTATTTATGGAACTTTATCACCCAAAGATCGGGGAGAGCACGGCTTCGGATTCGATAAGGTTTTTATTCCAAATGGTTACAATCAAACACTTGCCGAAATGCCGCCCTCTCTAAAAATAAAAATCTCCCACAGGGCTAAAGTTTTGGAAAAAGTAAAAGGGTATTTTAGCGAAAAAAGCTCAGCATCTTTGGTTTTAAATCATTAAGCGAATTTATAATTAAGTCGGCTGCCGCTAAATTTTGTTTTAAGGTGTAGGGATTTTTAACGGCAATGCAAATACAGCCTGCTGTTTTTGCAGCATCAATGCCTTTGGTTGCGTCCTCCAAAACAATGACTTCAGTTGGTCTAACTTTTAATTTTTCGCAAGCAATTAAATAAGTTTCAGGGTTGGGTTTGCCTCTTTTAACATCATCCCCGGAGACAACAACATCAAAGTACTTTTCCAGCTTAAACTTTTTCAGAACCAAGTTGATATACTCTTTCGTTCCGGAACTTGCTAAGGCAATTTTGAACTTTTCATTTTTGAAAAATTTTAATGACTGCAAAAGCCCCGGCATAGTCTTAAGTTGCTTGGTAACTAAATCAAGAAAGGTTCCAGACCTTTGCTTTCTTAACTTCTCAAAATCTAAATCCAGATTAAAATAATCAACCACAAATCTGAGAATGTCAGAAACGCGCATGCCAATAAAGCCTGCCCTTACATTTTGAGGGATTTTCTCCAAATCGATTCCATATTTTCTAAAAACTTTTTCGGATGCTTCAATGTGCAGTGGATTTGAATTGATCATCAAATCATCCATGTCATAAATCACTGCTTTTATCATATGAAGGTATTTTAAGGGAAAAATGATTATTTTAAAAACATTTTTATAGAAAATTGTTTGACTTTGATTAATTAAATACTTTATATTGTCGGCGGCAAATGAAAAAAGTTTTTCTGTTAGCTTTCTTAATATTACTTGTTGCGACTTCTGCCACATCAGCATTTGCAGCCAAAAATTTCCAAAGAAATGAGACAGTTTTGCTTTCAAAAGATGATGTTGTTGAAGGCGATTATTTCGCGGCCGGTGAAAGGGTAACGATTGCAGGCACAGTCAACGGTGATGCCTATGTTGCAGGCGGTAATGTAATTGTCGAGGGGGAAATTAACGGCGATTTAATCGCCGCAGGCGGTACGGTTAATGTTAGGGGTAAAGTCTCTCAGGATATCAGAGTCGGCGGCGGCCAAATTGTTATTTCCGGAGATGCCGGAGGTAATGTTACTTTAATTGGCGGATCATTAGAAATAACCGATTCGGCAAAGATTGCCGGCAGTTTGGTTTCTGCCGGAGGTAATCTTTCGGTTTTTGCACCAATTGGTAGAGGAGCGACAGTCGGTGTCGGTGCCGCTACTTTTGGAAACACGGTAAACGGTGATGTTACGGCCGGTGTCGGCGAGTTGACTTTAACTCCGAATGCCAAAGTCGCCGGGCATTTAAACTATTGGAGTGAAAATGATGCGCAGATTCAACAAGGGGCAGAAATTTCCGGCAAGACTGTCCATAATTATCCCCAAAAGAAAGAGCGGGAAGAATCAAGAAAAGCATTGGGTGGTTTGCTTGGTATTTTCAAGATTGCAAGCTTTTTGGCAGCACTTATAATCGGTGCAATCTTGATCAAACTTACGCCAGTTTTTGTAAAAAGTACTGTAGATACTGTTTCAAACAAAATGGGCGTAAGCTTGGGGATAGGGTTATTAACCCTAATAATTGTTCCAATTTCAATTTTGATAACTGCGATTACGGTAATAGGTATTCCTCTTGCTGCGATTTTGCTTGCGTTATTTTTAATAACCGTGTATCTTTCTAAAATTTTTGTTTCGATTGCAATCGGCAGGAAAATAGTTGAGGTGATGAACCAGAAGGCGGGGGACTATTCTACTTTTATCTTAGGACTTTTGGTGTATACGCTAGTTACCTTGATTCCAGTTATAGGGGTGATTGTTGCAATTTTAGCCTTGCTCGCCGGAGTCGGTGCAATAGTAATTACAAAGAAGAGTATTTATAAACAGCTCAGAGCCAAAAAGCTTATTTAAAAATTACTTCTTAAACACGATCAGCCGATAGCCCGTAAAATTCCAAACCAAAGAAATTCCTGTTGCCAGAACTTTTGCCAAATTCGCCCAAAGTTTTTGCGAATCTACAAAAGTCGGGGGTACAAATGTCGTAATCGCATAAACTATCCCGCTGTTTATCGCTAGTCCTATCAAAGTAACAATTACGAATGTGATGAAGTTTGCTTCTTTTTTGGCTTTAAAAACCCACTTTTCGTTCCAGAAAAAACTGTTTATTATGGCCGTAGAAAATGAAATTGCATTAAGGGGAATTATCGAAAGCCCGCTGGTAATACCTGTTGCAAAAATTAATAAATTTAAAATTCCAAAATCGATTGCGGTATTTAAAACCCCGACCTGTGCGAATTTTGCAAATTGCCAAAGAAGCGGAATTTTCTTGGAGATAAAACCGGCAAAAGCCAAGCCGATTGTAAAAATAATTGGCAATCCGGCAAAAAGAAATACAAGAAGCAGTGGCGCGGAAAGCTTAGAATATAGATCAGTGTTAACAAGAATCGGCAGTAAAAAAAGGCCGACAACAAGGCCTATCGCAAAACTGTAGCCTAAATCTGACTTTTGCATTAAAAATGCTCTTTACTTTATTATGAGCGAGAGAACCTTGGTTTTTCAAGCAGTGGATAAAAGCCTAATCAAGATATGAATTTTAAAAATATAAAATCTGTTTGGCCGGTTATTTTGCCTCTGATTTTGGTTACTCTAGGGATTGTAATAATTTTTTTCGCTTTTGGCGCTAAATCCTCAACTGTTTCTCGGTCGGTCGGATCCGGTCAATATGAAACAGAACTAGACGAAACTTCAGATCAGGGTTCTGCACTGGGATCAAAAAATGTAATTCCACAGGGAGGATCAGTCAAAGTTGTCAGAGTCGTCGATGGCGACACGATTGAAATCGAAGGCGGGCAAACCGTGCGCTACATAGGCATCGATACGCCGGAAACGGTCCATCCTCAAAAAACCGTTGAGTGTTTTGGCAGGGAAGCTTCCAATAAAAATAAAGAAATAGTTGACGGGAAATTTGTTCGATTAGAAAAAGACGTCTCCGAAGTCGACAAATACGGCCGACTTTTAAGGTATGTTTACGTTGATGACGTATTTGTCAATGAGCTATTAGTCAGAGAAGGTTTTGCGCATGCTTCTTCTTATCCTCCGGATGTTAAATATCAGGATTTACTAAATAGTGTCCAACAAGAAGCTCAAAGTCAAAATAGAGGTTTATGGACAGGATGCGGCGATGATTTCGCAGCATCTCAGACAAGTCCGGACGAATGTATGATTAAAGGCAATATTTCATTTTCCACCAGCGAAAAGATTTATCATATGCCGGGACAGGAATATTATGACAAGACAGTGATTGACGAATCAAAAGGCGAAAGATGGTTTTGCGCGGAAGAAGAAGCGCAAAAGGCAGGATGGCGAAAGTCGAAAAAATGAAAAATAAAACATTTTTAATATTATTAACTTTAATTACGGCTTTTGGCCTGTTTTTGCGCTTAATAGACTACGATAAAGTCCCGCCGCCAGAGGAGGATTTTGACGAGCTGCATTATGCCTGGGGTGGCTCTAGCTGGATAGTAGAGGGCACTCCTAGAAGTTGGTCATACCTTTCTTCTTACGAAAAATATGAGTACATTGAAAGCCACGGTATTCGCTGGCGGATAGTTTCCCCTCTTATAGAAAAACCGCCGTTCTATTTTTTACTGAATGGTGTAATTTTAAATTTTCTCTCAAAAGGAGATATTTTTAGTATTGAGCATAATAAGATAAGGATTTTACCAATTGCACTTGGAACTGTGTCGATTTTTCTAACAGGTGTAGTGGCCGCAGGCATATTTACAAGACAAGTTGGTCTTCTTGCGGCTTTTCTATATTCAATTGTTCCGACGATAGTTTTAGCAAACAGGATGAATGTTACAGAAGCATTACTGACGCCTTTTGCTTTGCTTATCACTTACTTTTTAACAAAATTAATCTTTGTAAGCAGAATAAATCTACTCACAATAGTAATTGGGATTATATCAAGTTTAGCTGTTTTAACTAAACAAATTGGGCTTGCTTTTTCGCTGAGCGCTTTCGCCTTTTTTCTATTAAGAAGGCAGTGGGGAAACATATTTATTATTTTGGGATTCGTAATTCTCTCGTTTGGATTAATTTTTCTTGTTGGTTGGATTTATGATATCGAGTTGTTTTTTAAACTTACGAAAGATTTGCGAGTTCATACTCTAGCTGGTTTACCGGAGACAATTCTATCGATTTTTAGATATCCCGGAATAAGTGCTAAAAATCGGCCTTTTTATGACGGGACGATTCTAGCATCGTGGATTTTACTTTTTACAGCAGGGTTTTGGATAAATAGTTTTATTAACGACAAAAATAAGGAGATAACTAAGTCAAAGACGTTTCTTCTATTAATATTACCTTTTGCTTTCTTGTCTTTAATGGCTTTGGGTGAATCAGGCTCTGGAGCCTTTAATTATTTCGGTCGATATGTTTTTCCGCTTTTTCCTTACTTGATGGTTGTTTTTGCACTATTTATTTTTAGAATTTGGACAAGACCGGGATTTTTTGAGGTGTTGTTCTTACTTTTGTTTGTAGGATCTTCGACAATTCGTTTTTTATTTCTAAATTTTCCGAGGCAATATCATTACCTGTGGCAATACTCACTGCTTCTTTTAGGCATTTTGTTATTGGTGTTTTGGCCTTTGGGATTAAAGGTCAGAAGGATTTTACTGCTTTTCTATTTTTTAATATTTGTACTCATTAATTTAATAGTAGATTTTCGGCTCTTAAATCTTTATGGACCGTCAGTTGAGCAAAGTCAGAGAATATTGGAGCTTTTCAAATGATTGCTATCATTTTCTCTATTTTTTGAAAGAACAAAAACGATCTCAAGCCCAAAGTGTGTGAAATTTTTTCTTTCTATTTTGAATCCAGATTTTCTAATGAGAAATTCCAGCTCTTTATGATGAAATGGGTTCAAATGGGCGCCATTCCAGACAGAGCCTTTTGTTTTTTCCCAAATAAACCAAATAATTCTAAAAAGAAGATTACCTGAATCCATTGCTAATAAAACTGTGCCATCGTTGGAAAGAATTCGTTCCATTTCCTTAAGAGTTTGTTTTGGATTTAATACATGCTCGATAGTCTCATAGCAAATAACCAGATCAAAAGAGTCTTCTTGGAATGGAAGCTTTTCTGCAAATGCAATTTTAAATTGTATATTTTTGTATCGTTTTTTTGCATATCCTATTGCTTTATCATATGCATCGATTCCCCAAAATTCCTTTTTAGGAAAGTCTTTAGCAATCTCGGAAATCATATAACCGCTGGCACAACCGACATCCAAGCATTTATTAAAAGTTAGATTATTCATGAGTTTTTTCGCAGTTTTTATCTTGTGCTTATGCCACATTCTTTGCAAGACATTTGATTTAATCCCTTTTTGGTAATAATCAACAGGGACTTTTTTCCATATTTTGTAAAAATGGTTATTTTTCACTTATGAGATTTTAATATTTCCTCAATAATTGCACCAAGGAATTATTTTCTATGAGTTTATAATACAAGCATGTTGTTTAAAAACAAAAGAAATTTTTGGTTACTATTAACCATACTATTTATTGCTTTATTTTTCCGTTTTTATAACTTTCAAAATTTGCAATATTTTTCAGAAGATGAAGAAATGTCAGCTGCTCTAGTTGGAAGAATGATAGTTGAGAAAAGAATAGGTCTTGTAAGTCAGAATCTTGCCCTCAATTTTTCTCTTGGATCATTTTTCCATTTACTTTCAGTTCCTCTCTTTGCTCTAAGTCATTTGAATCCTATTCCTGTGTTACTTGTGATGTCTGGTTTCGGTGTTTTGACGACATTCATGATTTTTTTAGCAGGTAAACTCTTGGCTGATTTTAGAGAAGGTTTAGTTGCTTCCTTTATTTATGCTTCTTCTTTCGTAATTAGTTTAGCAGATAGAAGATGGTGGACTCTTAGCTTAAATCCTTTGCTGATGGCTTTGGCTATTATATCGGTTTGGCAGTTGACTCGAAAAAAATTTATCTTCATTATTCCGCTTAGCGTCGCAATTGGTTTTGCAGGACACGCAGATCCAACAATTGGGATTATTGCTGCTGCGGCTGTTATTGCGTTTTTCGTATTTAAACTCCCTGTAATTAGAAAGGAGTATTTAGCTGGTCTTATAATTTTAATGATTTTTGTTTCCCCGCTTTTAATATTTGAGATAAGGCACCCAGGCAGGATTTCCGAGCCGCTTTTAAATACTGTGACAAGACTTGATTCTGGTGGTTCTAGGTTGACCAAAGATGTTACCCTGCCTGCAAATCCTGCCGAAACTATTACGAGAATTTTTTTTCCAAAAACTTCAAATTTTGCAGAAAGGCACTTCTGCTACTGTCGAGTAACGGAAATGGTATTTATCCCGATTATTTTCATACCATTGACTTTATTTCTGATATTTTATCCAGTTAGGATTTATTTTGTCTCAAAAAATGGCAATGAAAAAAACCGAATCCTGCTTTTGTATATTTTTCTTTTCTCATTCGCATTGTCTGGACTTGTTTATATTTTTATAACTAAAAACGCTATTTATGATCATTATTACACTATTATTTTTCCCGTACTTGCTCTGCTTTTTGCAATCACAATTACCAATTTTTGGAATACGCGGGTATTCTCGACAATTATTTTAATAAGTTTCTTTGTAATTAACATTAATGCTCTATTTAAATCTACATTAAGGTTCCCTCTTACAGATAAGCAAAATTTGATCACAGCGGTTTCAGATAATTTAATGAGGAAAGATTTTTCTTTGTATGTGATTAAAAGTGAATTTATACATAATGGAGGTTTCACCACATTATTTGTGTTGAATGGTTTCCCTCCTAAAAAGAGTTATATTTATCCTTTCCACGATTGGGTAAATAGAACTTATAGATTATACGCTGTAGAGCCAGAATCAGAGGACCAAGAAAAAATAGTTGTCATTGGAGATAAATCAAAATTCTCAAAAAATTTCTATAATCAAGAATGGGAAAAAACGACTGGAAATTTGAAAGCTGTAATTATTGACAATGCTAATGACGAATTCGATGAAAAAATCCTACAAGACATTTGAAATTAGGTATTGTTTACGATTTTAATTATTGAATTCAGACTTTTCACTTTTTGCAAAGTAATAAACTTCCGATGAATAAGAGTCCCCTGTTTTCTGCGAGCGATTATAAATATAATTAATTAGTGCTTGCTAAGATAACATCAGCGGCGGTTGTGGGTTTGGATGCTGTTCCAATTATCGTTGAAGTTGATATTGCGGCCATGGGTTTGCCAAGTTTTACCATCGTTGGGCTGCCCGACAAAGCAGTCGAAGAGTCAAAAGAGAGAGTTCGTGCCGCCATTAAAAATACCGGTGCAGATTTTCCAGCAAGAAGAATCACCGTCAATCTTGCTCCTGCCCATCTCCCCAAAGAAGGTCCAGCATACGATTTACCGATAGCACTTGGAATCTTGATTGCCTCCGAACAGTTGAAAGCGCCGGAAGACGAGCTGAAAGATAGTGTTTTTGCCGGCGAACTGTCACTCGATGGCAATTTAAGAAGAATTTGGGGAATTCTGCCGGTTGCATTAATGGCTAGAGAAAAAAAATACAAGAACTTATTTATTCCTAAAGATAATTTAGAAGAAGCCCAAATTCTAGATAAGATTAGTGTATTTGCAGTTTTAAGCCTTCGGGTACTTTTTGACCATTTCGCAACAGATAAAAAGATTCAAAAAGCACCGTTTAAGAAATTAAAATACCAAGCACTCGAAAGTTCTGAATATGATTTTGAAAACGTCAGGGGTCAGGAAAGCGCCAAAAGGGCGCTTGAGATAGCCTCAGCAGGCGCCCATAACGTTCTGATGAAAGGAAGCCCGGGTGCCGGCAAAACGTTAATGGCAAGAAGTTTTTCGACCATTCTGCCAAAGTTAACATTTGAGGAAAGTTTGGAGGTAACCAAAATATATTCCGTCGCTAATCTTTTAGACAGCGACACTCCGATAATCCAGGCTCGGCCGTTTCGAAGCCCTCACCACACAACCAGCCATATCGGTTTAATCGGCGGCGGCAATGTTCCAAGGCCTGGTGAAATTTCGCTTGCCCACCGCGGCGTTTTGTTTTTAGATGAATTTGCCGAGTTTCCAAGGCACGTTTTGGAAGCATTGCGGCAACCCATGGAGGACGGGTTCATCGTTGTATCCCGAGCGGCCGGCTCTGTACTGTTCCCATCTAGATTTACATTGATCGCGGCATCCAACCCCTGCCCGTGCGGGTTTTTCGGTGACGAAAAAAGGGAATGTACCTGTTCGCCAGGCGTAATTACCCGCTATCAAAAAAGAATTTCAGGGCCCATCCTGGATCGAATCGATATCCACGTTTCGGTTCCTGCCGTAAAGGTGGAAAAATTGACAAAAGAGATAAACGCCGAGCCATCGGCAAAGATCCAGTCAAGGGTCCAAGCAGCAAAAGAAATCCAAATTAGGCGGTTTAAAGGTACTAAAATTACTTCAAATGCAGAAATGAACAATAAACAGCTAAAACAATTTTGCAATCTCGATGAGCAATCTATCTTGTTGCTTAAACAGGCTATATCTAAGCTAAACTTATCAGCTAGGGCCTTTCACCGGGTGATAAAAATAGCAAGAACGATTGCAGATCTCGAGGGGACGGAAAAGATAAAATCCAACCACGTTGCCGAAGCACTTCAATACAGACCTAGCGATAATTAGTGCCCCAAGACCTCATCGAGTCTGAAGACTCTCAGAGTCTGAACGACATGAACAAGCTATAGCAGTGAGCTTGTCGAAACTGTCGAATGGTAGCTGAGGTCTTAAAATACCGTCCGCAAGTGGAAAATTACTGATTATTGATATATCAGCCTTCGACATTTATCGAATCTGATATATATTAGTAAGCTCGCGTAGCAAGCAGGGCTGATATATAATTAGCTATATGAGTACTGATTTGAAAAAGATTAAAGAAGTAATCAAAGGACATTCCGATAATCTAAAAAAAACCTATCATGTAAAAAATATAGGGATATTCGGTTCCATCGCTCGTGGCGATAGTCACAAAACCAGCGATATTGACATTTTAGTGGAGCTATCTCAACCTGTTAGTTTTTTTGAATTTATAGACCTGGAAGACTATCTTAAAAAAATTCTTAAAAGGAAAGTAGATGTAGTTACCAAAAACGCCCTCAAATCGGCAATAAAAGACGATATACTTGCCGAAACAGTTTATGTCTAAAAGACAAGTTAAACTATATGTCGAAGATATCAACACTGCGATAGAAGACATCAAAAGCTTCACAAAAGATTTAACATTTGGAAAATTTAAGCGAAACAAACTGGTTATAGACGCTGTCGTTAGAAACTTAGAGGTCATTGGCGAAGCGGCGAAACATATTCCCAAAGAAGTTAAAAATAAACATCCAGAAATCGCCTGGCGAAAAATTGAAAGCATGAGAAACAGAATAATTCACGAATATTTCAATGTGGATCTGGAAATAGTTTGGGATACAATTCAAAAAGACCTGACAATACTAAAAGAGCAAATCAAAAACATTAAAGATTGAAAAGTCAGATTGAAAATAAAATCGAGGGGTTAATCAAAGAATTAAACCTTGAAAGTGAAATTAGTCTTGAAGATATTAAAGAAATTATTCTGAACGAAAAAGATGGCAATAAAGAATTCAATTATTTGGTCAGCGTATTTGTATCCAAAATACTGGATATCAAAAGAGCTAACGAAGTCGCTCAAATAGTTTCGGATGCTTGGAACACTTTTCCTCATAAATCGTTAGGTGGTTTATCCCCACAAAAAATAATCAAAAAATCCAAAAACTCAAATTAGGCACAATTGCAGCTCAAAAAAGATTTTTGTAGTCGATTATTGAAAATATTGTTGTCAAGAACAGCATTATAAAGATCAATTACTGGCTTGGAGAAAATAACAAGAGACAGGATCCAAGCGTATAAATTGTTAAACAGTCCTCATACTATAATTTTGTGTAATTTAATATTGCAAAGCAGAAAAAAATACCTGGACTATTAACCATCCGCCAAGTAGCAAAGATAATTAAAGTTCACCCTGAGACCTTAAGATGCTGGTGCTGGTTAAAAATTGGAGTTTACACTGCCCGCCCCTGGAGGGAGTTTATTGAAGTGAACAGCCAATTGGCTGGAAATTATCAAATGGTTGGAGCTAGTATATTAAAACCCCCAAATCTTCCTACAAGCTTTTAGGCTATAGACTTTTAGAAATTTTCTTTTCAAGAGATAAAGATTATATAATTTCTCTGATGTTTTGCAATTTTCTTTCTCTGTCTCCCTTTGATTATTATGTCCAATAACCGAAGCTTTTTCTATCAAAATGGCTTATTTTACAAGCTTGGTCTTTTAATTACTCATAAGGAAGACTTTTTTGCCCGCTATAAGTATATGAGTAATTTTGTCAGAAAAGGAGACGCAATTCTTGAGCCCGGTTGCGGGCCGGCTTTTTTTGCCGATTATCTTCCACAGGGGACTCACTACTTTGGTTTTGATAAAAATGAATCTTTTATAAATTACGGTCTAAAGAAAGGTTTAGAGGTATGGTGGGGAAATGTTCTTGACAAGAAAAATTATCGTTTTTTCGATGTTGTTGTTGTCTGCGATGTTCTGCACCACCTGAAGCCCAAAGATCGTAATCTCTTCCTAAGATACTGTTTTAGGAGTGCAAAGAGGACACTTATTATCTGTGAAGAAGGCAGGTCGGGAATGCAAACAGGCGGCTTTTTTTATCCCTTAAGCCGTTTTTGGTTCGAATATATCGAACGAGACGGAATAAACACTCCACGCCTTGACCAGGTCTGGACAGCAAAGGAATTAAGAAGCCAAATGACAGATGGTTTCGGAGTTGTTCCAAAAAGAATAAATAGAAAAATTGAAAAGATCGGTGACGAACTAATTGTTGTCTATCATAAAAAATGACTAAGGGGAAGCTTAAAAAAAGAATTTTTGTATCAGCGGTAGTTCCCGTGTTTAATGAAGAGAAAACCGTTAGGCAGGTTGTAGAAACATTACTAGGTTCACCACTTGTAGATGAGGTAATCTGCGTAAACGACGGTTCTAAAGATAAAAGTTTGGAAATCCTCAGCTCTTTTGAGGATAAGATAATTTTAGTCAATCTCCGAAGAAACCAGGGTAAAGGTCACGCTTTAAGCAAAGGCATTAGAGAAGCCAAAGGCAAAATTGTAGCCTTTTTTGACAGTGACCTTCTCAGGCTTAAAAAAAGACATATAAAAGAACTCCTTGAGCCAATTGCAAGCGGTCGATGTGAAGTTGTCTTGGGCATTCCGACAAAGAATCATTCAGCTTTTTATAGACCATGGTGTGTTTATCTAACCGGTGAACGGGCATATTTTAGGCAAAGTCTACTTCCGTATCTTCGGGAAATGTCCTTAGCACGGTATGGAGTTGAAATGCTTCTTAATTCTGTCTTTGCCAAAAGGAAAACGCGAATAATTCCCTTAAAAGGTTTAATTTCACCTTCTAAATACGAAAAAAGGGAAGTAGCTGATGCCTTTAAGGAATATTTACGTGAATCTGTAGAGGTTGCCCGACAGCTGGCAAAAAACGGAAAATCGATTGCATCTGATTACAAACTTATTTCCCAGATAGCGGGTGTAAGGAACATTGAATCAATATTTGAGAAAGTTAACAGCCTAAAGAATAGGCAACTTAAGAGGCAATTGAGAAATTACTTTTTGAAATATCTGTCATGGGGTTTCAAGGAAATGGCGAAATTTAAAGAAGAAATCAGAGGCTGAAGTTTGAATCCTGGCGAGGGTTGAACAGTTTGATGCAGTTTTTTGAGGCCAGAGTGGACGGATTATGATTCGGTTGTTTTTTGGAAGAGTCTTGGCCTAATTTTTTTGAGGCCTTCGATAATCGCTTTGCGATCTTCTTTCTCTCTTGCAATATGGATAACAGTCGGTATTACTGAAGCAATAATAATAACTAACACGATTGGCAGAAGATAGCGGTCGGCATTTGGTATTAGGCTACCGAGATAGAAGCCTGCAAGAGGAAGGGCGACTGCCCATAGGAGGGCTCCGAGCACATTATAGAAAAGAAATTTCGGGTAAGACATATTTCCTATTCCGGCTACAATGGGTGCAAATGTTCTTATAACGGGCAGAAAACGAGCTATAGTCACAGTTTTACCCCCGTGTTTTTCGTAAAATTGCTCAGCCTTAAGGAGATGTTTTTTGTGGAAAAAAATTGACTCTTCCTTATTAAAAAACCTTCTGCCTACTTTGTGGCCGAAGGCATAACCGACGCTGTCCCCCAAGACAGCTGCCAAAAAAAGCAAAGGGGTAAGCAATCTTATTTCAAAGAGACCCTGTGAGGCTAAAAAGCCGGCGGTAAACAAAAGACTGTCACCAGGTAAAAAAACACCAATAAGAAGTCCAGATTCGGCAAACACTATGGCAAATAATCCAAGATAGCCAACAGTTTCAATAAGCTTAATTAAATCTAGATGGAAAATATCCATACGATGAGACTGCCTTAAAGATTAAATTTTAGCATAAATTTGTTGCGGTCTTGCAAAAAATTTGGGATTTAGTACAATTACAATTATCTAATACCGCCTTGGGTGGTGGGGAGCAACAAGACGAATGGTCAAAAAACTTGCGTCTTAAAGCTATGAACCACCATCAATTATAACCGGCCAAGATTAAAAGGCCGGTTTTTTCGTATGAACACCACAAAATTTTTTTCCTGGGCGTTTTTGGCAGTAGCATTCTTTATATTCATCTTTTTCTCGAAAATATCTTCCCTAATTACCGACTGGTGGTGGTTTTCCGAAGTCCAGTTCACTCAAATCTTTTTGAAGTCCCTCTACGCTAAGCTGATCATAGGATTTTGTGCGGGTTTTATTGCAGCAGTTTTTCTTCTGGGCAATTTTCTGATAGCTGTGCGCTCCAAAGTCCCCTGGATGGCAACAATTCCCGAAGCCTTAGTCGGACAATCCATAAGCTTAGATAACCGTAAGGTGAGAAAACTCGGCATTGTCATAAACCTCTTAGCTTCCCTCCTTATTGCTCTTATCGCCGCTGCCAGTTGGCATGACGTTTTGAAATTCCTTGCCGCCGTACCGTTTGGTTCAAGCGACCCACTGTTTGGCAAAGACGTAGCGTTTTACCTATTTTCTTTGCCAATTTACACCCTAGGCCTAGGGCTTATCAGGATACTTATTCTGTTGTCACTCATCACTTGCACTGCGGTCTATGTCCTGCGGGGTAGCCTTAGCTTATCTGCGCTTTTTGGCAAGTTCGGTTTTGATAGATTAATTGAAAAACTCGGTAGTCCGCTTGCAAAATTGGTGAAGGCCAAAAATGCGGACAATAAGGCAAGGCTCCACATCGCCGTCCTGTTATTTCTCTTTCTAGCAACGATCGCCGCTAATTCTTACCTCTCGCTTTTCAACCTCCTTACTGGTCAAAGTGGTCCCGTGTTTGGTGCGGCATTTACCGACGCTAACGTTATGGTGCCGCTTCTGCGCATCTCTGTCTTTGCCTACGGCCTGGCTGCACTTCTGGCACTTTTTTATGGAATAAGCGGCAAGGTTGCACCTCTTTTTGGAGCAATCTCCTTCACCATTTTGATAGGGTTGGCATCGGCAGTAATCCCTGCAGTCTTTCAAAAGCTGGTGGTTGCTCCTAACGAGCTAACCAAAGAAACCCCCTTTATCAAAAATAACATTGAGGCGACTCGAAGAGCATACGGCTTGGATAAGATCGAAGAAAGGGAAACGGTTGCTGACAAAGTCCTTACGTCTTCTGACATAGAGACAAATAACCTAACGATCAAGAATGTCAGGCTCTGGGACAGGGAACCGCTTCTTTCTACCTTTTCGCAAATCCAGGAGATCAGAACCTACTACGAATTTGCTT